>TARA_R110002051_G_scaffold114257_1_pt1 | contig 59710 bp, 55 predicted proteins | sample TARA_R110002051 | Tara Oceans TARA_R110002051 (sample SAMEA4397023) | marine metagenome | biome: Polar Biome; feature: [MES] marine water layer (ENVO:01000295) within the mesopelagic zone...; material: water (ENVO:00002006), including particulate matter (ENVO:01000060) such...
CCGCACCTGCTACGTCGAGGTCCTGACTGGCGTCAGGATGACGTGCGCTCATTGGAGGCGGTGGGGGATAAGCTCGTCTCCGGCTTCGCGCCACCGCCGATCAGCCCTGCAGCCGTCCCGCCTGGACCGTCGCGAGTCGGGACACGCACCGGCAAAGCCGGAGCATGTCCCGGGGAGGGCCGCCAAAGCTTGACGCCGCCGCCTGTCACAGGCTCCATCCACACCACGGAGACCCGCCATGTATGAAACTATCTACTTCGCCCTTCACCTGATCATCTTCCCGGCCTGGGCGCTGCTGCTGTTCGCGCCGCGTTGGACATGGACGCAGCGCCTCGTCCACACCGCCTTCTTCCCGCTCTTGCTCGGCGTGATCTATCTGAGCTTCCTGTCCGCCGGGGTCTTCTTCGGGCAGGCGAGCGAAGGCGCCGGCTTCTCGACCCTCGCCGGCGTGATGGCCCTATTCGCCCGCCCGGTCGGCGCCCTGACGGGCTGGACCCACTATCTCGTCTTCGACCTCTTCATCGGCGCCTGGCTCAGCCGCGACGCTTTACGCCGCGATATCCCCTACTGGCTGATGGCGCCGAGCCTGTTCTTCACCCTGATGTTCGGCCCGATCGGGCTGGCGATTTACCTCGTCGGCCGCAAACTGACGGGCAAGGGCGGCTGGGGGCTGGCGGAGAGCTGACTTTCTCCATCTGCCCGCTCCCCCCGCCCACGATTGCGCGCAGGTTTCGGGAAATTAAGTTGTGTCTGTGGAGGCCTTATTCCAATCATGCTCCATCGGGGACGGAGATTTCAAGGTTTTGGGGTTTCCTGCACCATTGTGCTGCAGTTGCGAAATACACAGCAAAAATTGCTTGAGGGAGCATCATGAAACATCTCACACCGATCATCGCCGGTCTGGCGCTTTCTGCCTGTGCCCTGGATCCGTCCATCCTCCAGACGGACCCGGTCGCGCAGGCGGATACGCTTGCGCAGGCGAACACGGGGGCGGCGGTTGGTGTGGCGATGCCGCATATCGCGGCGGAGAATATCGAGGCGCATATCCGCTTTCTGGCGTCCGATGAACTGGCGGGGCGTGGCACCGGAACCGTGGGCTACGCGATCGCGGCCAATTATGTTGCGGCGCAGATGCGCCTGCTCGGGCTTGAGCCGGCCGGCGATGACGGCACTTATTTTGCGGCCGTGCCGATGCAGCAAATCCAGGCCGATCGGGATTATGATCAATTCACCATGGACGGTGTCACCTATGACCAGGGCCATTCGGTCTATGTGCAATTAAATCCGGCATTGGCGGAATCGTCCGTCACGGGCGAGCCGGTCTTTGTCGGTTATGGCGTTTCGGCGCCGGCGCGGGGCCATGATGATTATGCCGGCCTCGATATCACCGGCAAGATCGTCGTCGTGGTTGACGGCATTCCTGACGGCCTGCCGAGCGAAGAGGCGGCGCATCACCGTTCGGTCAAACGCGATACGGCGGCGGCGCATGGCGCGATCGGCATGATCTCGCTGAGTGACTGGAGTGATGAGGATGCGGCCGAATTCACCAATGGCCCGGCGGCGCTTCCGAGCATTCGTCTGACATCGGCGACCGGCCCATCCAATTACGACCAACTGCGCGCTTCGGCGACGCTCGATGCCGAGCTCAGCGCGGCCCTGTTCGACGGCGCCGAGATGAGCCTGGAAGAGGTGCGCGCCGCGATGAATGACGAGGCCGGTGCGCGCTATCCACATTTCGTCCTGCCGCACACGGTGACCATTCGCCAGCGCTCCATCTCGCAACAATTCTCCGACCCCAATGTCGTGAGTATTTTGCGCGGCGCTGACCCGGAACTCGCCGCCCAAGTGGTGGTGTTGAGCGCGCATCTCGATCATATCGGCACGGTTTCCGATCCGGGAAAGCCCGATCAGGGTTGCCGCGCCGATGAGAGCGGCGACGCGATCTGCAATGGCGCGCTCGACAACGCCGCCGGGGTAGCGGTCCTGCTTGAAACCGCGCGCAGCTTCGTCGAGCTCGGCACGCCGCGCCGTTCGGTCCTGTTCATCGCTTTGGCCGGTGAGGAGACAGGCCTGCTCGGCTCGGAACATTTCGCCCGCAATCCGACCATTCCCGCCGGTTCAATGATCGCCGACGTCAATCTCGACATGCCGGTGATCACCTATGAGTTTGGCGATGTGCTGGCCTTTGGCGCCGAGCATTCCAATCTCGGCGCGATCACGACGCGCGCCGCCGCCCGGCTTGGCGTTGTCGTCAGCCCCGACCCGATCCCGCAACAAAACCTGTTCGTGCGCTCGGACCATTACAGCTTTGTCCGCCAGGGCATTCCCGCGATCATGCTCTCGACCGGCTTCGCCTCACCCGATCCACGCTGGGATGAGGGCCGCGGTCTGATGGGCTTCGTGCAAACCCATTATCACCAACCCTCCGACCAGCTCGATGGCGGCCTGAATGTCCTGTTCGACCAGGGCGCCAAATTCGCCGACATCAACTATCTCATCGCCCGCGAAATCGCGGATTCCGACGAGGGTGTATCCTGGAATGAAGGTGATTTCTTTGGCGATCTGTTCGGTCGGGTAGCGGAGGAGTAATCCGGCGCTGCGTTGTACTGACAGGCGTCGAGCCTGCCCCCGAGCTTCTATTACCTATGTCTCCGATCAGGACACAAGGAAAAGGAAGGAGTTTGGTTTGAGCTGCATCGACTATCTCCCTCCTCTTTCTTGCTGAAAAAGGTGGTGCGACAAGCGTCGAAACGGGTGACGGCCTCGCGGCGCCGATTTTGGGCGACCGCCGCTCCCAACCGGTTGGCGCCCTGTCGTGGTGGAGTCAGTGGATCGTGTTCGATCTTTTGATCGGCGCCTCGATTTGTGCCGCGATGGCCTTCATGGGCTGATTGTGTCGAGCTTGGTGCTGACCTGGATGCTCCGGACTCGGTTGAGTGCGTCTGACGAAACGAGAAGCAAGTCTCGATAACCCTTAAGTAATATAATATGACCGTTAATATATTGCTAGGAGGCGTCCTTCATTTTGCACTAAATTTTAGGAAAGTGTCTCATGTTCAAACTCAGCCTTCGCCAGAAAATGCTTGGTGCATTTCTATTGCTCGCCGCGATTTCGATCACAATTGGAATGTTCGGCTATTTCGGGACCCAGGCTCTGGGCAGTATATTCACCCAGTATCGCGGCGCTGCGCGAGAGAGCCTTGCGGTTAATGCGGTCAATGTCGATCTCGGCGCGGCCCGGCTGGAAGGGTTTCGCTGGCGCGCCAGCGGCGCTCCCGAGCGGGTAGCGAGTTTTGAGACGACGCTGGAGGGCCTGGTTGGCGCACTCGACACAGCCGGCCTGTCTGATGCGGGCGAGCAGGCCGTTCAATATCGTGATGCCTTCCGCGCGGCTGTGGAACAGCAGGACCTGCGTGAAGCGGCCGTGGCCGATTTCTCGGAGGCGGGACGCAATGTGCGCGAAGTGTTGAGCGAAGTGATCGCGTCAGCCTATCGTGATGGCGACGGCGAAGCAGCCTACTATGCCTCGATAGTGCAGGAAAAACTTCTGCTGGCGCGGCTCTATGCTGATCGTTTCCTGACCTCAAATACCGCCGAAGACTCTGACAGGGTTCGTAACGAGACCGAGGCCGTACGTCAGGCCTTCACCGATCTGGAAGGCCGGATCGAAAACCCTCAACGTCAGGCACTGTTACGACAGGCGGAGGCCTCTTTTGGGACGTTCAATGTGGGTTTCGACGCCGCAGTCCAAGCGATCTCAACGCGCAATTCCCACCTTGCCGCAATGGATACGATTGGCCCCCAGATCGCAGCCGCCGCAGCCGCCAAGCGTGACCAGAGTGTTGCGACCCAGAATACACTCGGGCCTCAGGCCCAGGCGGATGTCGGGCGCACCGAGATGACGGTACTGGTTTCCGTTGGCGTTGGAGTGGTGCTGGCTGTCGTGCTGGGTCTGTTCTTCTCTGGCCAGATCAGCGGCGCGATCACACGAATCACCCGCGATATGCGTCGCCTCGCGGATGGCGACAACACTTTCGAAATCAATGGTGTCAAAGCCAGCGATGAAATCGGCGACATGGCGCGGGCGTTGCAGGTCTTCCGGGACAACTCGATCGAGATGGACAGGGTGCGGGCAGAAAATGCCGAAGCCGAAGCCCGTACCGTTGAATCCCGACGCGAAGCTACCCGGCAAATGGCTGACATGTTCGAGCAATCGGTCGGAACCGTCATCCAGGCCCTGGCCGATGCCTCGGCGGCGCTGCAGGGCAATGCCCGTGAGCTAAATGGCTCGGTCGAATCAACCGGTGCCCGCTCGACCTCGGTCGCCGCCGCCGCCGAACAGGCCAGTGCCGGCGTTGAGTCCATTGCCGCCGCTTCGGAAGAACTGACCGCCTCCATCCTGGAAGTCTCCTCGCAGGTCGCGGCTTCCGCCACCGCCGCGCGGTCCTCAAGCGATCACGCCAAGGTCAGTTCGGCCAATCTCGACAGCCTCACTGAGGCCGTCAACGGCGTCGACGAGATTGTGCGCGCCATCACCGGTGTCGCCGAGCAGACCAATCTGCTCGCCCTCAACGCCACCATTGAAGCTGCCCGGGCCGGCGATGCCGGCAAGGGTTTTGCCGTCGTGGCCAGTGAAGTGAAGGCCCTCGCCGAGCAGACGCAGCAGCTGACGGTGCAGATCGAAAGCCAGCTGCAGAAGATCGGCCAGTCGTCCAATGACGCCATCGCCTCGACGCGCGAAATCATTGGCCGCGTCGACGAGATTGACCGCACCACGACGGCCCTGGCCGGCGCAGTCGAGGAACAGACCGCAGCGACGTCGGAAATCTCCGCCGCCGCCCAGCAGGCCGCCGCCGGCGCCCGCTCGGTGTCGGAAGACATTAGCGGCGTGCAGATATCGGTCTCCGAATCCGCCGCCGTCGCCGGAACCGTTGATGCCGCTGCTGCAGCGCTGCGGGATCATTCCGACAAGCTGCAGAGCGAAGTCAGGCAGTTTTTGGAAACGGTTCGCGCCGCCTGATTGGCTTCATGGCAATGCTGAAAACGCCCCGGCCGCCTCGCGCGGACCGGGGCCTTTTTTTGGGTCTGCTGCGCGGCGGCGCATGATCGCCACACCATTTCCCTGCAACCCGCCTTCCCCAGACCTGTTCCGGGGCTCACCACATCCCATCTCCCCCGCGCCGCTTGACGCCCACGCCCGCACAGCCTACCTCGGCGGCTTCGCAGTTCTTCACTGAAAGCCACCATCATGACCGCGCAACTCGCCCTCAATGCCAAAGCCTGGCCGTTCGAACAGGCGCGTCTGCTTTTGAAGCGGATCGAGCAGGCCGGGCTGGGCAATAAACCGGTGGTGTTTGAGACCGGTTACGGGCCGTCGGGGCTGCCGCATATGGGGACGTTTGGCGAAGTGGTGCGCACGACGATGGTGCGGCATGCCTTCGAGGCGCTGACCGAGGGGAAGTATCAGACGCGGATGATCTGTGTCTCCGACGATATGGACGGGATGCGCAAGATTCCCGACAATCTGCCCAATCAGGCGATGCTGGCGAATTATTTGCAAATGCCGCTGACCGTGGTGCCCGATCCGTTCGGCACGCATGACAGCTATGGCGCCCACATGAATGCGCGCCTGCGGGCCTTCCTCGACAGTTTTGGCTTTGATTACGAGTTTGAGTCGGCGACGGCGCTCTACAAATCTGGCGTTTATGACGCGATCCTGATCCGGGCGCTGGAGCGTTATGACGACATCATGAAAGTGATGCTGCCAACGCTGGGGGCTGATCGCCAGGCGACGTATTCGCCGTTTTTGCCGATCTCGCCGAAATCCGGCCGCGTGCTCTATGTGCCGATGAAATCGATCGACGCCAAGGCCGGCACGATCACCTTCGATGATGAGGACGGAACCGAGACGACCCTGCCGGTCACCGGCGGTCAGGTGAAGCTGCAATGGAAGCCCGATTTCGGGATGCGCTGGGCCGCGCTCGGGGTTGATTTCGAGATGTTCGGCAAGGATCACCAGACCAATGCGCCGATCTATTCGCGCATCTGCCGTATCCTGGGCGCCGAGCCGCCGACGCAATTTGTCTACGAGCTGTTTCTCGACCAGCAGGGCGAGAAGATCTCCAAGTCGAAGGGCAATGGGCTCTCCGTCGAGGAGTGGCTGAAATATGCGCCGCAAGAGAGCCTGACCTATTATAATTTCGTCAAACCGAAGACGGCCAAGCGCCTGTTTTTTGACGTCATTCCCAAGGCGGTCGATGAGTATATGCAGCATTTGGCGGCCTATCCGGGCCAGACGCCGGCGCAGCAGATGGAAAACCCTGTCTGGCATATCCATAACGGCAATCCGCCAACCGATAGCCTGCCGATCAGCTTTGCCCTGATGCTCAATCTGGCGTCGGCCGGCAGTGCGCATAATACCGATGTGATGTGGGGCTTTATCGGCCGCTATTGCGACGGTGCCTCGCCGCAGACCCATCCGATGATGGACCAGCTGGCCGGCTATGCGGTGAAGTATTTCCAGGACTTCGTCGAGCCGAACAAATCCTTCCGCGCCGCCGATGATCGCGAACGCGCGGCGATGCTGGATCTGATCGCGCGGCTCGAAGTGCTGGGCGCCGATTGCCGCGATCCGGATATGATCCAGAACGAGGTCTATGCAGCGGGCAAGGCGGCAGAGTTCGACAATCTGCGCGATTGGTTCAGGGCGCTGTATGAGGTTCTGCTGGGCCAGTCACAGGGGCCGCGTTTCGGCTCCTTCGTGGCAATTTACGGTATTGACGAAACCATCGCCCTGATCCGCAAGGCACTGACGGGCGAATTGCTTGGTTAGGGTCTCGCCCGTCAGCGTGAGTTGCAGTGTCTGGATGAAAAGCTCCGGGGGGGCGAGGCCTTTCATCCCGCCGACTGGGCGGCGTGAGACACGGAGCGCCAGGGCCGCGCAGATCCGTGGGGAACGCAGCCGTCCGGGGGGATTTGGCGTCCGTGTCTCCCTCCATCAACGCGCGGAACTTGAAAACCTGTCGCAGTGGGCTGAAGTTTTTCCGCGATGCGGCGGGGCGGCGCGCCGCTTGTCGTTACACGTGAGATAAATGTACATAATTATTGACATAAGGTCTGGTTTTTCCTACATCGTGTTTGTACAAAATATTTAACACGAAGTTGGGAGTTTTTGACATGGCATTTCGGGAACAAGGCGCATGGGTCACGTTGTTGGCGATGATCGCAGTTTATGGCTGGTATTTCCTCGACCTGATGGGCGCGGTGAACAGCCAGCCGGTCGCCGAGATCGATTATCAGGCGCGGCTCTACATCATGGTCGGCGTGCTGGTGGCGTTGATCATTGTCGGTCAGGTCGGGATTGGCATTTATGCCGCGAGTTCGGTCGAAAAAGGTCTGGAGCTGGCCGATGATATCGCTAGCGAGGCCGATGAGCGCGACAAAGCGATCTCCACACGCGGCGATGCGCTGGGCGGCTATGTCGTCGCGATTGGCGCTGTGGCGGCGATGTTTGAAGTGATGGCCGGCTGGCAGGGCTTCTGGGTCGCGCACACCTTGCTGGTGGCACTGGTCCTGTCGGAAATGGCCAAGTCGGTCTGGATGTTGATTGCCTATCGCCGGGGGTTCTGAACATGGTCAAACCAACCCGGATCACCAATGCCATCCGGCAATTACGCTTTGCCGCCGATGAGATGACCCAGGCCGAGCTGGCGCGGCGTGTCGGTGTGACGCGTCAGACTATTCTCGCCATCGAGCAGGGCAAGTATTCACCCTCGCTTGAGGTCGCTTTCAGGATAGCGGCGACGTTCAAAGTGCCGCTGGAACAGGTGTTTCAATATCCCAACGTCTGACGCCGGGTGACGCGCATCGGGACTTCTGTATCGGGCTGCAGCGTGATGCGCATTACCGGGACAGGGTGGCGCTCGCTGGCGAAGTCGAAGCGCAGCTTGCCCAGCAGGCAGGCGAGTACGATCACCATTTCCATCATCGCGAAACGGGCGCCGATACACACCCGTGGACCGAGGCCGAACGGCAGCCAGGCGTGGCGCGGGATGGCCTCGGCCGCCGCGCCGAAAAAGCGTTCCGGCTGGAAGCTGTCGGGCTGCGGCCAGAAATCGCGCTGGCGGTGCAACAGCCAGGTCGAGACCAGCACATCGGTATTGGGCGCCACCGGCAGACCGGCAACGGTGTCGGCGGCGATCGAGGTGCGGGCCAGGATCGGGGCCGAGGGGTAGAGGCGCAGGCTCTCCTTGATGACTGCCGTCGTCCAGGGCAGGGCGTCCATCCAGTTGGCCGGATCGGCGGTGTCGAGCGGTGCGGCATCGATTTCCGCTTCGAGGCGGTGCAATACATCGGGCGATTGAGATAGCAGATACAGCGTCCAGGCCAGCGAGCGGGCCGTGGTCTCGTGGCCGGCGGCAAGGAAGGTGAGGAGATTGTCGACAATGGCGGTCTCGTCGAGCCCGGCGCCGAGCAGGAGATCGAGAAAGTCCGGCGTGCGGCCAGCGGTTTCGGCATCGGGCTGGGCCCGGCGCACCGCGGCGACATGGGCGACTTGGCGGCGCAGATCGGCGATCACATGCCGCGCCGCGCCATGGCCAACACGCGGGAGCCAGCCGGGCAAATGCATCAGATCAAACGGGTGCGGGATGCCGGTGATCTCGATCAGGCGGCAAATGCCAGCGCTGAAGCGCGCCTTGTCTAGCGCCTCATCGCCGGAGAACAGCGTCTCGATCAACACATCCAGCGTCAGATCGACCATCGCATCGGAAAGCGAGATCGTGCGGCCATCTACGGCGAGGAAAGCCTCGGCGGCCTCGTCGCAAACGCTGCGGATTTTGGGCGCGAAACTATTGACCGTGCGCGGGGTGAAGACTGGAGCGACGGCGTGACGGGCGGTCTTCCAGACCTCGCCCTCTGCTGTCAGCAACCCATCGCGCAAGAAGGGCTTCAACACCGCCTGGCGCACGGGATTCATGCGGTAATTGGCGGCATTGGTGACAAAGCAGTGATGGATGGCGGCGGGATCATTGATCAACAGGCTGTCGCGGCCGAGGAAGCGGAAGGGCGCGATCAGAAACTCGAAATGATGCTCGCCCCAGATCTCGAGCGGATTGCGATTCATCGCCCGAAAATAGGTCCAATAGTCTGACACGGTCAGCCGGCCGACTTGGCTATAGCGGGCATAGGGCGGTTTGGGCGGTTGGAAGGCCTTGTCGCTGATCACGTCTTCACTCCGCAACGGCCCCAGCCATGGTGCGGACTCTGCGCGTCATTGGCGCTCTGGCCAATGCGCAAATGGTCGCGGCATGGCGGCGCGGCCTGCGCGCGGGCCGGGGGGCAAACTCCCGCTTCATTCCGTCATGCAACTGATCTACATTGCGCGAATGCGAATCCTCACCCTGCTTGCCCTCGTCCTTCTTACCGCCCCGGCCCAGGCCGATATGGACCGGGCGCGACAGGCCTTTGCCAGTGGTCACTGGCAGGAGGCCGCGAGCCAGGCGGAACAGGCTGGCGGTGCGGAGGGGTATGCCTATGCGGCCCGCGCGCTGGTGGCGCAGTTGATGCTCGAACCGGACAATCCCGACCGCCGCGCGCTGACGCGCGATGCGCTTGATCTGGCTGAGGCTGCCTACCGCGCCGATAATGAGAGCGCCGAGGCGCGACTGCGACTGGCGATCTCGCTGGGCTATCAGGGCCGCTATACCAGCACGATGCGAGCCCTGTTCCTGCGCGTGCCACAACGCGGGCGCGCACTGCTGGAATCCGTCGTGATGGAGGATCCGGGCAATGTCTGGGCGCTCGGCACGCTGGGGGCTTGGAATCTCGAAGTGGCGCGGCGCGGCGGCACGCGCGGCATGGAGATGCTCGGCGCCTCGGTCGAAGCCGGCACCGGGTTTTACAGCCAGGCCATCGCACTTGATCCCGGCAATCCAGCGCTACGCTATTTTCTCGCGCTCGGCCTGATCGCGCTGGACGATCCGGACCGGACGTTGATGGCGTGGCAACAGCTCGATATCGCGCTCGGGCTGGAACCGCGCGATGCTTTCGAAGCCGGGTTGCTGGCCGAGGCGGTGCAATTGGAAGGCCTCAGCGGTGATCGCCATGCGGCCACGGCCTGGGCCGTCGCGCAGATGACGCAATAGGCCTATTGGCTGGCCCAGACGATGCGGGCGATCCAGGCAATCTCGACCAGTTTGATGATCCGGTCCGGACCTGATGGGTTGAGCGATTTGAGCGCCACCTCCTGCACCGTGCTGTGGCCCAGCTGCCAGCCGGAAATCTCGCCATCGCGGGTTTTCACCATCACGCGGTCGCCCGGACGCGGCTTCTCATCAGGCGCAATGATCAGCTGATCGCCTGGCCGGTAGATCGGCAGCATCGCCTCGCCTTCCACCCGCAGGGCGTAGGCGTCGCTCTCTCCGAGATCGGGAAAAGGCACACGGGCCCAGCCCGGCCCGGTCGGCAGACCGATCGCATCGAAAGCGGCGGCCCTGTCGCCATCCGCCAGATCAAGCGCTGGCAAGGAGCGCGCCCGGCTCTCACCGCTGACCAGGGCTGCGAAATCAGCGAAGCCGAGATGGGCTGCGCTGAGCGCCTTGGTCAGGCTCTCGGTTGAGGGCCAGCGCAATTTGCCGTCACTGGAGATCCGCTTGGACGGATTGAACGTGGTCGAGTCCAGACCAGCGCGCCGCGCCAGCCCGGAGGGGCTGGTCTGGGCATGGGCGGCGAGGCGGTCGATCCCGCGCCAGATCTGGTCGTGCGTGAACATGGCGATACGTCCCTGAACAAGGAAAGTTATAGGAAAATAAGCCCATGAACCAGAGAACCTTGCGCGGTCTTCGTGCGCGGGTTAACCCCAGCTGATGAGCGACAAGATTGCATACCGACTCGCGACGCCTGAGGGCTGGGCCGCAGTGATGATGGCCGGCGTGTTTCACGGCGAGTCGTACGATATCGCCGATGGATTCATCCATCTCTCCGCCGCGGCACAGGTCGAGGGCACGCTGCTCAAACACTATAATGAGCATCCGCGCCTACTCCTCGCCGAGATTGATCTTGAAGCGCTGGGGGCCCGTGTGAAGTGGGAAAAATCGCGCGGCGGCGAGCTGTTTCCGCACGTCTATGGCGACATTCCCGTCAGCGCCGTGCGCGGCGTGCGCCATGTGCGCCGCAATGAGGAGGGCGACTGGGTCTTGCCGTCCGATCTGGGAGGCCAGTGGTGATCCACGATCTGATCGCACGCGCGCTGCATGTGTTTGAGCCTGAGACGGCCCACCGCTTCGGGATACTCGGCCTCAAGGCCGGGCTCGGACCCCGGCAGATCTTCGCTGACCATGCGATGTTGGCGACCCGTATTGCCGGGCTCGATCTGCCCAATCCGGTCGGGCTGGCAGCCGGTTTCGACAAGAATGCCGAGGCCCCCGATGCGTTGCTGGCGGCCGGCTTCGGCTTTGTCGAACTGGGCGCCGTGACCCCGCGCGCGCAGGAGGGCAAGCCGCGTCCGCGCATTTTCCGGCTCGCTTCCGACCAAGCGGTGATCAACCGGATGGGTTTCCCCAATCTCGGCCTCGATGCGTTCGAAGCGCGACTGCGCCGGCGCCAGAGGCGCGGCGGCATGGTCGGGGTCAATCTTGGCGCCAATCTCGATAGCGAGGATCGCATCGCCGATTATGTCGCCTGTCTGGAACGGCTGAAGGATCTGGCGCAATTCTTCACCGTCAATATTTCCTCGCCCAATACGCCCGGCCTGCGCAATCTTCAGGCTCATGGCGCGCTCGATGATCTGCTCACAGCGGTGGCGCAAGTGCGTGGTCCGGCGCCGGTCTTCCTCAAGATCGCCCCGGATATCGCTGACGAAGACGTGCCCGGCATGATCGAGGCGATCGGCCGTCACGGGCTCGACGGGATTATCGTCTCCAACACCACCATCCTGAGGCCCGAGAGCCTGACCAGCCCCCTGATGGGTGAGGGTGGCGGCCTGTCGGGTCCGCCGATTTTCGAACGCTCAACCGAGCTGGTGCGTCTGTTCCGACGCATTGCGGGTCCGGATCTGGCGGTTATCGGGGTTGGTGGCATTGATAGCGCCGATGCGGCCTATGCCAAGATTCGCGCCGGTGCCAATGCGGTCCAGCTTTATACAGGCCTCGTCTATCGCGGGCCTGGCTTGGTGCAGCGCATCAAGTCTGGCCTCGTCAAACGGCTTCAGGCCGATGGTTTCGCCTCGATCACTGAAGCGGTCGGCATTGATTGCAATCTGCGCTCAAGCGACGGGTAGGCGAGAATGAGCGTGCCGCCGCGCGCGATATAGAAAATCAGAAACGCCATCCAGACGCCGGTATTGCCGAAGGCCGGAGACAGAGCCGCGTCGGCGGCGAGATAGATCGCCACGGCGGCAACACCGGCATTGCGCAAAATCTTGCCGCTGGTGGTGCCGATGAAGACCCCGTCCATCAACCAGGCGCCCGCCCCGAGGAAGGGGATGACGGCGCACCAGGGCAGATAGCGGATCGCGGAAGCGCGTGCTTCGGGATCAGCAATCAGCAGACCCAGAATATCGGCGCCGAACAGCCAGGTCAGCACTGCGAAGATCGCACCGGCGGCAAACATTGGCTCGCCGGTCAGGCGCACGGCTCGGCGCAGACCGCTCAGCGAGCGGCGGCCAAAGGCGCGGCCTGCCTCGGTCTCGGCGATAAAGGCGAAGGCGTCGAGCACAAAGGCCCATAACGTGATGACCTGCAGCAACACGTGATTGCCGGCGAGGATGGCGGTGCCCTGGCGCGCGCCGGCATTGGCAAACCAGGTGAAGCCGACAATCAGGCTCCAGGTGCGGATCATCAGATTGATGTTGACGTTGAACATTTCCGCGATGGCGCCCGGATTGAGCAGGCTGGCGCGGTTAAGGACCTCGCTGGCCCAGCCGCCCTGGCGCTTCAGCGTGTGGGCGACGAAGCCGAGGCCGACGAGCAGACCGGCCCATTCGGCGATCGCCGTCGCCGCACCGACGCCGCCGGGCCCATAGCCGAGCCCAAGCACAAACCAGAGGTCGAGCGCGATATTGATACCGCTGAAAACGGCATAGATGGCCAATGTCGCAGTGTTGCGACCCAGCCCGATCAGCCAGCCGGTCAATGCGAAGGTCGCCAGCGCTGCCGGCGCCCCCCAGGCACGGGCGAGCAGATAGGAGGCGCCCTTGGTCTCGACGCCGGGCTCGCCCTGCAGCACGGCAAACCCGCCCCAAGCGATGGGATAACGCAGCAGCCAGACGGTGATGCCGAGCAGTGCGGCGATGGCGACGGCGCGGATCAGGATGCGCTGGGTCTCGGCGCGCTGGTGCGCGCCATCGGCCTGGGCCGTCAGCCCCGTCGTGCCCATGCGCAGGAAATAGAAGCTCCAATAGAAGATGGAAAAGATCGCGCCGCCCAGCGCCACCCCGCCCAGATCGCCCTTATCGCCCGACAGGCCGAGCACGAAGGTGTCGACGACGCCGGCCAGCGGCACCGTCGCATTGGCGATCACCAGCGGCAGAGCGCGCTTGATGACGTCGATACGGGTGAGTGCAGGGCGGCTGGTTTCAGAAGGGCTGGACATCGCTCGCCACTATCCCGGCCCGGCACGGCTGGCAAGCGCTTGCGCGAGTGGGCGTGATTTTGATCCCGCCAGTCGCTCAATTCGACAGCTAGATGCCGCACACGCCGTCGCGGCAGCGGTCGCGCGGACGCATCGGGGCGAGCCAGCGATAGAGGGCGTCGAGCGGGATCCGGATCGGCGCCGGTCGTGTCAGCCAAGCGAGCAGGCCCCAGCCGGGCACACGTTCCCAGATCGCAATGAAAGCGGCCCAGCCGTCGACCAGCTTTCCATCGGGGAGGCGGACATGGAGGGATGCCAGCGCCGCCTCCCGGTTGACATCATCGGGCAGGTCACCATTCGCATCGTGCATACGAATGATGTGATCGCTATGACGGACGTAATGCCCCATCTCTCGGCGGCAGATCGGGCAGGCCGCGTCGTAATAGGCGATCAAGGGTCCGATGGTGTCCATGCAAACCAGATTAGACCCGTCGCCGCGGGTAGCCAGTGGACAGTTCGTCGCAAGCCCGCCCGGCGGCCACGACCCAGCCAGGGCCGGGCCGGCCGGGGTTGGGCTGGCATGGGCCTGATCTGTAGGCTCCTAGCTGACCTCGGCGCCAGGGCTGCGCCGGTCCTGGCGCAACTGTGCCAGGCGGACATCGACCCGGCGCATGGCCGTTGTCACCGCCTCGGTCTCGCATTGGCGCTGCTGGTGCATGGCACGTGCTCCGCGTACGCCGGGTACACGGCAGATATCCCGTGCAGCGAGGCGGATATCGGCTTCAAGTTTGCGGCGGTCATCGGCATCGCCCAGGGTGCTGGAATTGAACCGGATGATTCTTGATTCCTGGTCCTGGGCGGCGGTGATTGAGCCGGCGGACAGGGCGAGTGTGGCGGCGAGAATGGAGTGTTTGATCATCGGAAGTCCCTCATCGAAACGAGGCCGCCGGCTGTCTGCGCGTCGGTCGGCCACTGACTTTGAGAGGCTGGCATGCCCTCCATGGCCGCGAGCTGGGCATTGACGTAACAATTGGAAACCCGTTGTCCAGTTAGTGTCGAGGGGGTAATCAACCGGACATATTGCCGACCCGTCGTCCGGCTTCAGCCAGCCGGGTCAGCGCTGCTGGGCGTGATCAGGAAATGGCCATGCAAGGTCGCGACGGGCGCGCGGCTGCGACCCTGCCAGGCCTCGACGCGGACATTGGCGACGCGACGGCCACTACGATTGATGATGGCGCGGGCATAGACATCGGCCGCGCGGGCCGGGCGCAGATAATCAATGGCGACATCGATCGGCCGCGGCAGACGCTCCAGCGATTGACCGGCCAGCAGTGAGGCCGAGGCGACGATTTCGAGAAAGGCACCAATGGCACCGCCATGCAGAGCCGGGATCAACGGATTGCCGACCAGGATTTCCGCGTAAGGCAAAACGCCGGTCAGCTCATCGCCCTTCTGCTCCAGCCGGACGCCAAACCGGGCCACATAAGGCGCCGCCAGCAGGGTTTCGATCAGCTCGCGGCTCATAACGCTTGTCCGTTTTGGAGCGCCTTCATGGCGCGGTCCTGGGCAGCTTGCGATGCTTTGGTGATCATAAAGGCGGCTTGGGCGGTCGCGACCGGGTCATTGATATCGCCATCATGGGCGGTGGCGCGCACGAAGGCGACGAGGCCGTGGGATTTGAGGCTGACGGCTTCGGCGGTGACGTCGAGCCCTGGCTTGGCCGGACGCATATAGTCGAGCCGCAGATCGAGCGTCGCCGGCGTGTCATGGCCGCCAAAGCCGCTGAATGCGGCCAGGCCGCAGACATGGTCGAGCAGAGCGGTGATAACGCCGCCATGCAGGATGCCAGTTTCCGGATCGCCGACCAGATCGGGCGAATAGGGCGCGCACATCACGGCATGGCCGGGCTTGAGCGAAACCAGTTTCAGCCCCAGGGCAACAGCGTGGGGCGAGCCGTCGACCAGAAGCGGTGCCAACTCGTCGAGCAGGGCCTGCAGGTCATCGGGATTGTCGGTGTGGGACATGCGGTTATTTTAGGCCAGCGCGGTGAGGCTCACCAGACGCGATTCAGCGCGCCTGCAAACGCTGGGTGACAATCTGTTCCAGCCCGCTGACGACGGGATCGCGCAGCGGATTTCCGGCCTCGGCCATCCGCACCAGCTGCGCCAGCGCGGCGCGATGCATCTCGACAACTTCTGCCTCAACCGGGGTATAGCTCGACAGCGACGCGATGAACCGTTGCAACGAACGCCCGACGCGGATGGCGAGCGGGTCGCCGGTGAGCTTGGTCTCATGCGCCAATGCCACGGCAGCACTGCGCGCGGCCGCCATCGATGTGGTCCGCCCGGTCTCGACATCGACCACGCGCTTCAGGCTCGGGCCCATTTTTGGACGCGGGCGGCGGCGGCGATCGGGGCCGGTAAAGCGCGAGGCTTCGATGAAGGTACGCGGTTGTGCCCGCATCGATTTGAGCCGGTTGATCATGGTGATCGGTGCCAGCGGCGTGATCAGGAATTCGCTCGCACCGGCGTCGCGCGCGCGCTCGATCTCGGGCCGCGAACGCGGTGAGGAGAGCAGGATGATCGGTGTGTCGCGATATTCGCTATGTCCGGAGGTGCGGATGCGCTGCAGCAGTTTGACGCGATCCTCGGTGGCATCGCTGTGGTCACTCCAGTCAGCGACGACCAGGGCCGGGGCGGATTCCTGCATCAGGCGCAGCGCGGCACCGGCTTGCGTCGCGACGAGAATGTCGCGCACACCGGCATCACGTAGCAGGCCAATCACCAGATTGCGCATGAAGCTGTTGGAATGGAGCACGAGCGCTGGCTGCCGGCCCCAGTCGCGGGTGGCGGGGGGCTCGTTCGCCGGATCGGCAAATGTGATCTGTGCAGCGCTCATCGCCACAGCTTTACGCGCGGAAGGTTTCAATCCTGCCAAGAAATTTGGTTAAGACTGGTTTAAATCTCTGCTTTGCAAGGATTTTCAGTCACGGCGCAAAGCGCGGATCACCCGGATCACGATCCAGATTGGCACCACCAGAACGGCGCCGAGCAGGAGATAATCGACCGCCCACAAGGCGCTGTCGCTGATAAAGCCGATGAAACGGCTCCAGGATTCTGCCAGCGTTCCGAAGAAATCGACCCAGAGCCGGCGCGGATTGACGTGGAAGGCCGCCAGGAAGAAGCCGGCCAGAACACACAGGAAAACCAGTCGCACCAGATCGGTCGGCGCAAAGCGCAGCAGTCGCTGCACAAATGTGCGGCGCGGCGCTGGGGTGGTCTCGGCTCGTGGTTCTTGTCGTTCGGTCATGGGCTCACTCTAACTGAAAATGCGGCGCAATCGGGGCCGCAGCCCCGATGGCTGCCAGGGCTCAGGATTTGCGGGCGACATTGACCTGATGCGGGTAGGGAATTGAAATCCCGTCCTTGTCGAAGGCCAGTTTCACGTCCTTCATCGCGTCGAAAAACACGCCCCAATAATCGCCCGTCGCACACCAGGCACGGCAGACAATATCGATCGAGGAACTGCCATGCGCCTTGACGGCGGTGAATACGGCCGGATCTTTCAGAACGCGTTCATCGGCTTCGAGCACGGCCGTGATCACGGCCATCGCCTTGTCGATATCATCGCCATAATCGATCGAGAAACCCAGATCGACGCGGCGCGTCGCATTGGCGGAGTAGTTGACGATGACACTGCCCCAGCCTTCGCCATTGGGCACAATGATCTTCTTGTTGTCGCCGGTCGCCAGAATGGTGGTGAAGAGATTGATGTCCTTCACCGTGCCCGATTGCCCAGCCACTTCAACCCAGTCGCCCAGCCCGTAGGGTCGGAACATCACGATCATCACGCCGGCGGCGAGATTGGACAAAGTCCCCTGCAGCGCCAGACCGATCGCCAGCGTCGCCGCACCGAGTGTCGCCACCAGGCTGGTGGTCTCGACCCCGAAGCGCGACAGCACTGCGATCAGCACCACAATCATCAGGGCCCAATAGGCCAGCGAGGCAAAGAAAGCGCCGAGCGTGTCGTCAATCCGGGAGCTCTTGTGGACCGCGCGGACAATCGCCTTGCGCATAGAGCCTGCGACAATCATCCCGGCAATCAGGATCGCCGCAGCGAGCAAAAGATTGGTGCTGGCATCGAGCGCGCGCTGCGTCAGCACGGCAATGGTTTCGGGGTTCAAGAAGTCTTCGGGAATCATGAGGTGCGTCCTGTTCGGCTGTTACGTGCCGACGGGTAGCAAAGTTTGTGTGAAAGGGAAATGGGGAGCGAGGATGCCCCCTGGGCGCGGTTTGCATCGGCGGTCTGATTGTGTCTGGCCCGCTATCCCGTAAGCTGGAGACCGTGCGGCGCGATGCGTGAGGACTGCTATGTTTGGAAGTCGGCTCATTTTCTCGCTCAAGGCTTTGCGCGAGCGCCTGTGGGTGCGGCCGCTGACTTATGCGGCGATGGCGGTCGGCTTGATCTTTCTGGCGCAGGCCGCAGATCGGCTGCCCGACAGCCTGCCACTGCCCGATATCAGCGCCGATACGATCGAAAAACTGTTGACGGTGATCTCGGCGAGCATGCTCGGCGTCGCAACATTCGCTGTTGCATCAATGGTGTCGGCCTATGCCGCCGCCGGCAGCAGCGCTACACCGCGCGCCTTCTCGCTGGTGATTGCCGACCGGGTCTCGCAGACCGCGCTGTCCAGTTTCATCGGTGCCTTCATCTATTCGATTGTCGGCATTGTTGCGATCCGCGTCGGCTTTTACGACATTGCCGGTCGTTTCAGTATATTTCTGATAACGCTTGGTATTTTCAGCTGGGTCGTGCTGACATTCGTGCGATGGGTCGACAATATCGCCCGGCTTGGCCGGCTCGGAAATACGATTGAGAAAGTCGAGGCGGCGACGGCATTGGCCTTTCGGCCCTGGACCGGTGACAGGGCTCTGGGCGGTGTGGCGGTCTCGGATATGCCTGAGGCCGGGACGCCCGTGTGCCCGACGACGTTTGGCTATATCCAGCATATCGATACCGACAGCCTGCAGAGCTGGGCCGAGGCGCAGGACGTCAAGCTCGATGTGCGTTCCGTCCCGGGCGCGTTTGTTTCGCCAGCGCGGGCCCTGCTGACGGTTGATTGGCAAGGACCAGTCCGTGACCTCGAGGATGCGGATCGGGAGTGCCTGGTGCGTGCCTTTGTCGTTGGCAACAAGCGCACCTTTGACGAGGATCCGCGCTTCGGTCTGATCGTGTTGTCGGAGATCGCATCCCGCGCCCTGTCGCCGGCGGTCAATGATCCGGGCACCGCGATCGATATCATCAACAAGCTGACCCATCTCCTGCTTGACCGGGACTCAGCGGCGCACTGCGAGGACGCAAAGGCGCCGCGTTGCAGCCGTATCCGTGTTCCGGCGCTGTGCCCGGACGATTTGCTGGAGGACGCCTTTGCCGCGACCGAGAAGGATGGTGTCAACGCGGTGGAAGTCGGGATTCGACTGCAGAAATCCTACAGCCTGTTGGCGCGGGCGCACGAAGCGGACCTACGCAAGGCGGCGGAGCGGCGGTCAGGCCTCGCGCTGCAGCGCGCCGAACAGGTGTTGACCTTCGCCGACGACCTCGCCCGAATTACCCGCGCGACGCGGGACGGTGCCGGCAGCCTCGTCGAGGGCAAGTCTGCGGATGCTGAGGACTGAGACTGGCCTCAATGCGCCCCCACCGCCACCGCTCCCGTACTCGCCGTCACCGCCGCAACCATCGCCGCCTGGGCTGCCAGGATTGCGGCCAGATCGCCGGCTGCGGCGATTGGCTTCGCCAGGCCGGCCTGGGCTTGGGCGAGGCGCAGGGCGAGGCGGGCGGCGGTTTGGCTGGTGGGTTTGGGTTTGAGCTCTCCGACCGCCTCGAAGGCCTGCACCAGGGCGTCGGCCATGGCGGGACCATTGCCGCTGGCGGCGAGGATGGCGAGGCCGGTCTTGCCGGTGCCATGGCGCAAAGCGGAGCGGCCGCGCACGGCGATATTGAGGCTGGTCCAGGCACCGGCGAGGGCAGCCGGGTCCATCGCGGTGGTGGCGACTTCATAGGCCGCGGCCATGGCGTGAGGGTGTGGAACGCCGGCGGTGATCAGGGCCTGGCGGGCGCGGGTGAGGTGATTGACGGCGTCCTCGGGGGTTTCGCCCATTGCGGTGAAGGCGGCGGCGAGCACTTCCTCGCGCGGCGCATCGCGCTGCCACCAGGGCGCGGCGATGGCGTCGAGCACGTCATAGAATTGGTCGGCCTGCCAGGCTTGGCCACCGGCAGTGACCAGCGACAGTGCCGCACAGGAGCCGCCATGGGCGAGGCCGCGCGCACCGCGCGCCTTGCGCTGCAGCGCAAGGGCTCGGCGGGTTTCAAGAAATTGCTGCGCCGTGCGGCCCCCGGCCACCAGCGCCGCTGCGAACACCAGCCGCATCGGGCGGCTCGGCGAACGCCAGGGGCCGAGCCCGGCATTGAGTTGATCGCGGGTCTCGAAGCTCTTCTCGATCAGGGTTTCGACATCGAGCGGGGCGTTGAGAGCTGCCAGCGCCGCGAAGCGCGCCTGCAACACTTCGCCGCGCGGTGCGCGGGCGTGAAAGGCGGTGTCGAGGGCGCCAAAGCGCGCCAAAATCGCATGTTCCATGCCGCATTATCCCTCAATGATATCATTCAAGCCCCCATAATGGCGCAGATGGCGCCGGCCGGGCAGGGGGATGGTTTTGTGCTTTGTCCCCCTTGGCGCGCGCGCTAAGTCTCGACCATGAGCCTCAGCGATGCGCCCACCCTCCTGCCGCCTGCCTTCGAGGCCTGGTTCGCGGCGCGTGGTTGGACGGTGCGACCACACCAGCTGGCGATGATCGCAGCCGCCAAGCGCGGTGAGGATGCGCTGTTGATCGCCCCAACCGGTGGCGGCAAGACGCTCGGCGGCTTTCTGCCGAGCCTGATCGAACTGGCAGGACTGGCTGCAGCCACCCCGAAAAACCGCCCGCACCGCCTGCACACGCTCTATATCTCACCGCTCAAAGCCCTCTCGGTCGATGTCGCGCGCAATCTGACCGCGCCGGTCACCGAGATGGGGCTCGATCTGCGCATCGAGACACGCACGGGTGATACGTCGCCGTCCAAGCGTCAGCGCCAGCGCGCTTCCCCGCCCGACATATTGCTGACGACGCCGGAGCAATTGGCCCTGTTCTGCGCCTCGCCCAATGCCTGCACCTTCTTCGCCGACCTCCGGCATATCGTGATCGATGAAATCCATGCCCTGGCGCCGCAAAAGCGTGGCGATCTGCTCTGCCTGGCTTTGGCGGCGATCTCGCGCTGGGCACCGGGCGCGCAGCGCGTGGGCCTGTCGGCGACGATCAAGGATGAGGCGGAACTGGCGCGCTGGCTGGCGGCCCAGCGGCCCGGGGAAAGCGAGCGCCAGGCGGTGATCATTCGCGGTGCCCCCGGCGCGCGGCCGCAGGTTGAGATTCTCGATCCCAAGGAGCGCATCCCATGGGCTGGCCATTCGACGCGTCATGCGATGGGCGATGTCTATCAGCGCATCAAGGCGGCGCGCCTGGCGCTGGTCTTCGTCAATACGCGCTCCCAGGCTGAGTTCACTTTCCAGGAGCTGTGGCGGCTCAATGAAGACAAGCTCGCCATCGCGCTGCATCACGGCTCGCTGGCGCCGGAGCAGAGGCGCAAGGTCGAGGCGGCGATGGCGGCCGGCAAGCTCGATGCCGTCGTGTGTACCTCGACGCTCGATCTCGGGATTGACTGGGGTGATGTCGATCTGGTGATCCAGATGGGGGCGCCAAAAGGTTCCTCGCGCCTGATCCAGCGACTTGGCCGCTCCAATCACCAGCTGGATACCCCGTCCCGCGCGTTGCTGGCACCAAGCAATCGCTTCGAGCATCTCGAATGCGAAGCGGCGCGCGAGGCTGTCGCCACCAATGCGCTCGATGGCGAACCGCTACAGACCGGCGCGCTCGACGTGCTGGCCCAGCACATCATGGGCCGCGCCTGCGGCGAGCCGTTTGCAGCCGATGCCCTCTATGACGAGATCCGCACCGCGACGCCCTATTCCGGCATCGCTCGCGACACCTTCGACCGTGTGCTCGATTTCGCCGCGACGGGCGGCTATGCGCTCAATTCCTATGAGCGCTTCCGCCGCATGGTGAAAACCCGCGAGGGGCTGTGGGCCGCGCGCACGCCGCAGATTGCCCAGCGTCACCGGCTCAATGTCGGCACCATCGTTGAAGCACCGATGTTGGAAGTGGTGGTCTCCTCGCGCGGCCGTGGCGGCCAGAGGCTGGGCCAGGTGGAAGAGTATTTCATCGAGCAATTGGCGCCGGGCGATACCTTCCTGTTCGCCGGCCAGGTTTTGCGCTTTGAGGCCATCGAGGAAATGACGGCACGGGTGACGCGCTCCACCGATACGACGCCGAAAATCCCGTCCTATAATGGCGGCAAATTCCCGCTCTCGACTTATCTCGCGGCCCGGGTGCGCGAGATCGTGCAGGACCCGGCGCTGTGGGCCAGCCTGCCGGACCAGGTACGCGACTGGCTGCGGATCCAGCGTCTGCGCTCGGAACTGCCCAAGGCGGATGGCCTCTTGGTCGAGACCTTCCCGCGCGCGGCGCACTTCTATCTTGTCTGCTATCCCTTCGAGGGCCGGCTGGCGCACCAGACTTTGGGCATGTTGCTGACGCGGCGGCTGGAGCGTCTGCGGATGCGGCCGATGGGCTTTGTCGCTAATGAATATGCGCTCGCAGTCTGGGGGTTGCGCGATATGTCGGGGCTCGATCTCGATGCACTATTTGCCCAGGACATGCTCGGCGATGACCTCGAAGCCTGGTTGGCCGAGAGCGATCTGATGAAGCGGACTTTCCGCAATTGCGCCATCATCGCCGGCCTGATCGAGCGCCGCTTTCCCGGTCAGGAGAAGTCCGGCCGCCAGATCACTTTCTCGACCGATCTGATCTATAATGTTCTGCGCGAGCACGAGAGCGATCACATCCTGTTACGCGCGGCCTGGATCGATGCCGGCACCGGCCTGCTCGACATCCACCGGCTCGGCGAGGCGCTGACGCGCATTCAGGGCCATATCACGCATCAGGCGCTGGACCGGATCTCGCCGTTGGCGGTGCCGGTGATGCTGGAAATCGGCCGCGAATCCGTTCGGGGTGAGGGGCAGGAGAGCATTCTGATCGATGCCGCCGATGATCTGATTGCGGAGGCGACTCGCCTTGACTAACCGGCCCCAGCTACACGACTTCCAGATCCAGGGCATGGCCGCGCGCGCCGATGTTGCCGGGGTGTTGGTGCTGCCCGATCTGGCGACCCTGATCGTCTCGGACTTGCATTTCGAAAAAGGCTCGGCCTATGCCGCGCGTGGCCAGCTCATCCCGCCCTATGATACGCGCTCGACCCTGCGCCGACTGGCTGAGTGTATCGCGCGCCATCAGCCGCAGCGTGTGATCGCGCTGGGCGACAGTTTTCATGATCTCGGTGCCGATGGCCGGATGGATGCGGTCGATGCCGGCGAACTGCAGGCGCTGGTCGCCGCGGTCGAGGACTGGGTCTGGATCGAGGGCAATCATGATCCGGCACCGCCACTACGCTTTGGCGGCACGATCCTGCATGAACTGGCGCTGGGAGCGCTGACCTTGCGACATCTGCCATTCGAAGGCTTGGCACCGGGCGAGATTGCCGGGCATTTGCATCCCTGCGCCAAGGTGAGGGGCAAGGGTCGCGCCGTGCGCGCGCGCTGTTTCGCCACCGACGGGACGCGTCTGGTGATGCCGGCTTTCGGCGCCTTCACCGGCGGGCTGAATGTTTGCGACGCGGCCTTCGGGCGCTGCTTTGGCGCCACGCCAGATGCGCTGATCATGGGTCAGAACGCGGTCTATCCGGTGCGGGCGGCGAAGCTGATCCCGGACAGGGCTCAGTCGCGTCCGAAAAGCACCGAGGCGAGATAGCCGGCCAGCATCGCCAAGGCGACGCAAAACAGGCCGTAAATCATCGGCGCATCATGGGCGAACTCATAGACGACGCGCTCGAAGCCGGCCTTTTCAACCCGAAGGCTGGTGGTCCGGCTCGCCACTGGGCGGCCATCGCGGAACAGATAGACCTCGGCATTGTAATTGCCGACCGGCGTGCGGGGCGGCAGTTTGAGCACGGCGCGGAACAGGCCGCCATCGAGCACATCGACGCCGCCGGGCGTTTCCGCATAAAGCGCGTGACGGCTACCGGCCCGCAGCACGGCCGCGCGATAGCTCGCCACGACGCTTTCATCGGGTGGTTCGTGATTGGGATCGATGGCCGGGTCGAGCAGAGTCTCCAGCCCGATCCCATTGCGGGCCAGAGCTTCGGGCGGCGCGATGACATCGAGCGGCAGCGAGCTGGCGATCGCGTAATAGCTCGGCACGGTATCGAATTCGATCGGGGCCGCATTGACCCAGATGCCGAAACTGCGACGCTTGCGCATGACGCGCAAATCCTGGTTCGGCCCGCGCAATACGACAACAATTTCATCCCGCAGGGTCAGGCCACGCGTGGCGCCATAGAGCACCAATGACGTGCCGGCGAAATTCTCGCGGATCTCGACGGTTTCCTGGGTCAGCGCTGCCATGATGCCGGGCGCTTCGTTGGGAATGTTGGGTTGGAGTATGAGGGCGAGGGCAAGCAGGATCATTGCGGCAGCCCTCCGCCGTGCGGCAGCACGACAAACAGGTCGGCCGGAGTCACGACGAGGTCGAGTCCGATCTTGATGCAGACGCCGATGACCATGATCGCCAGCAGGGCGCGCAATTCTTCCGCTTTGACATGGCGACCGGCACGGGCCCCGAACTGGGCTCCGACGACGCCGCCCACAGTCAGCATCATCGCCAAGACGACATCAACGGTCTGGTTTTGGGCCGCCTGCAGGAAGGTGGTCAGGGCGGTGACGAACAGGATCTGAAATAGTGAGGTGCCGACGACGACATTGGTCGGCATGCGCAGGATATAGATCATCGCCGGCACGATCACGAAACCGCCGCCGACGCCCATGATCGCCGAAAGTGTCCCGACGAATAATCCGATCACCAGCGGCGGGATCACCGAGATATAGAGGCCCGAACGCGGGAAGCGCATCTTGAAGGGCAGGGCGTCAATCCAGCCACGCTTGGAGTGCCCGACGCCGCCTTCGCGCCGGGGCGCAGGACGATTGCGGCGCAGGATGGAGCGCGCGCTCTCGATGAACATCAACAGGCCGATTGTGCCAAGAAAGCCGACATAGGTCAGTGAAATGAACAGGTCGATCTGCCCCAGCTGGCGCAGGGCGGTGAAGATCTGGACGCCGATGATCGAGCCGGCGGCACCGCCGACAAGCAGCAATCCACCCATTTTCGGGTCGAGTGTCTGGCGCCGCCAATGGGCGAGCGCGCCGGAGGCCGATGAGGCGACGATCTGGTTGGCTTGGCTCGAGACGGCAACAGCCGGCGGGATACCGATGAAGAAGAGCAGGGGAGTGAGCAGGAAGCCGCCGCCGACACCGAACATGCCGGACAGGAACCCCACACCCGTCCCCAATCCCAACAACAAGAAGATGTTTACCGAAATCTCGGCGATCGGGAGGTATATTTGCACCGCCCCGCTACCCCGCAGCTGCGCGTTCGAGCTGATCGAGCAGGCCGGCATCGATGCGCCCGGTTTGCGGCAATCCCTGGTCGGCTTCGAAAGCCATGATCGCATCATGGGTCTGGCCGCCAATCACGCCGTCCACCGGTCCGGGAGAATAACCCAAGGCCGCCAGGAAACTCTGGGCGCGGTAGATGGTGTTGGAATCGGCCAGCGGTACCTGCTCCCAGGGCAGATCATGATACAGCCCATTGGCCTCGGGATTGATCGGTCGCGGCCGGAAGGCCGCAACGGTGCGGCGCGCTTCGGCAAGTGCTTCCGGATCGAGCCTGTCCTCCAGCGCGGCGGCGCGCTGCGAAGCGGTCGGATCGGTGTCGCTGGCAGCGATGGAGTACCAAGTGTAGGCGTCGGGCAGGCTTTCCGGCACGCCCTGGCCACTCTCGAACAGCAGCGCCAGATTGAACTGAGAATCGCGCAGACCCAGCAGTGCGGCCTCTTGGAACCAGCGCGCCGCCTCGTCGAAACTCACCGCCGTTCCGGTGCCATAATAATTCATCACCGCCAGATTATGCATCGCCCGACGATGGCCGGCATTGGCGGCGCGTTCGGTCCAGCGGCGGGCCGCTTCGAGGTCAATGGCGACTCCTTCGCCGGTTTCGAGCAGTTTGGCGTAGCGGTATTGCGCGGCGGGCACGCCCTGTTCGGCGGCGCGGCGCAACAGAATGACGCCGGTGGCCGCATCGCCCGCTTCCAAGCTGCGCATGCCAAGCAGATAACGTGCAACCGGATTGCCGTCGGCAGCGGCGCCTTCAAGCGTCACCGAGCCCGTGCCTGCTGTGGACCGTTGTGGTGCCGCCCGGCTGGGCTCGACGCTCGGTGTGGCCGGAAGAGTCATGCCGCTGGTATCGGCGACGGCGTTGGCTGGCGGCGTCTGTGAAGCTGCCTGGGTGGGCGACGATCGAGGTGCGGTGTCCGTTTGGGCTGGCGCAGTATCGCTCTCGGCAGGTGATGTTGCGGGCAGCGCTTCAGGAATGGCCGGCGCTACAGCGGCCCCGTCGGCGGCGAAGCCGGCCTCGACGGACGCGACAAAGCTGCGCTCCTGCACGGCATTGGCAGCTTGGGTGTCGGCATCGCCGCGAATGGCTTCCCAGACCAGAATGGCGCCAGCACCGGCCAGCATGACCAGCGCCACGACAGGCAGGGCGAACAGCAGGGTGCGGCCGAATTTGGATGGGCGGCTGTCGCGATCATAGTCAGGCATCGCGCTTTGCTGGCGGGTGCGTTCGCGTGCCGCTGCGAGGAAGTCTGCATCGGCAGTGGCGCCAATCCGCTGTGCTCTTGGCTGCGGCGCAGCTTGCGGCGTCGGCTGGACAACCGGTTGCGGTGCAGACTGCAGCGGTGCCTGACGCACTGGGTGGGAAATGGCAGGTTGCGGCGCGATGGCAGCGGCCATATTGCGCTGGGGCGGGGCGGGCTGCGGTTGAGACTGCACCGGTGCCGGTGCTTGCGCCTCTGTTTGTGGTTGTGGGGTTGGGGCCGGCTCACGCGCGCGCAAAATCGGTGCCGGAACTGGCTGAGTCGGTGCGCTCACATGCGGCATGTGAACCGGCGCTGCGATATGAGGCTCCGGCTCAGCGGCGAGGAATGGGTCAAGCTCCTCGGGTGCGTAATGGCTGCGCGGCGTTTCCGCTTGCGGTGGTGGTGAGAGCGGCGTGTCGAAATCGATCGGCTCAGGCACGGGTTCGGCCGCCGCTTCCTGTGTTTCCGGTTCTACCTCTGCCTCGTCCTCGATCTTACGCGCTTCGATCGCCTCGAGCCGGTCGGCAAGGGCCGACATGGCGCGCTGGACTGGCGAGAGCACGTCTTCAGTGTCGGTGCGGGCGGTGGCGAGACGCTCATGGACGCCGGTCATCGCATCTTCGATCCGCTGAGCCGTGCGTTCTTCCGATTGGCGCAGACGGTCGGCGAGCGCTTCGTCGGATGCCGCTTTCTTCTCGTCGAGCCGGGCAATTACCTCGGCCATGCGGTCGGTTGCGGCCGCGACGTTCGATGAGGCGCGCTCTTCAGAGCTGGCGATGCGGTCGGCCAAGGCCTTGCCCATGCGGGTGACTTCATCGCCCATCTGGCGCAGCGATGCCTTGCCTTCCTGACGGACTTCGTCGAGGCGGCGGTCGATATTCTGTTCTGCGCGGGCATCGCGCAGAGAATCCTGGGCGCGGCGTTCGCTCTCGGTCAGGCGGCGGTCGATCGCGCCGGCTAACTTGGTCAGCTCATGGCCGAGCTTGTGCATGCCGTCGCCCTGGCGCCGTTCGGCGGCATCAATACGGCCGAGCGCTTGGGTGAGGGCGGTCTCGAGCCGGTCGACGCGCGGCTCGGCAGCGACATTGGTCAGGGCGGTCGCGACCTGGGCGCGGGTTTCGGCGATGATGCTGGCGACTTCGGCTGACAGGCGGTCGAAGCGGCGTTCCAACTCGATATTGTCACCGGAATTACGCGTCTCCAGCATTTTAAGCCGGTCTTCGAGCCGCGAGACTGTGGTGTCGAGCGTGCGGGCGGCGTCATTGGTCTGGCGTTCGGCGCCCTCGACCCGCAGACGCAGGCTGTCGGTAGCGCGATTCAAACCGTTGAGCACCTCGCTCGAGCGGTCGTCGCGGCGCTTGGCCTGGTCGGCAATATCGGCGGCGCGGTGTTCGGCCCGCTCCAGCTTCAGCGCCAGTGCCTCGGCCGCCTTGTGCGCGGCTTCGCCCTGATCCTTCACTTGCTGGCCGGTGTCGTGCAGCTGCGCGGCAATGTCGTTTTCGTGTTCGTAGAGGCGACGGGCCAGCTTCATGATCGTGGTTTCGATCACCTTGTTGGCCTCGGGGTGGGGCGTAACCTGACCGGATTCGATCTGCGCAATGCGGCTGGTGAGGTCGTCCTGACCTTGGCGGACGCGAACCAGATCTTCGCGCGTTTCGTCGAGCTGTTCCGATTGGCGTTCGCTGCTGCGACCGACCTTGTCGACCAGCTGGTTGATCGCTTTGTCGAGGCTGCCAAGGGTTTGTGAAGACTGGTGTTCGGCTGCTTCGATCCGCTCGGTAAGCCGGTTGACCATGGCGCGCAGCAGGCGGTCCTCGCCAAGGTCGGTAGGGGCGCCGCCGCCGCCAAAGCCCGGAAAGCCTTCGAGCGCGTCGTCCCAGGTTGGATTGGCCGGATCGGAATCGTCGAGAATGACCCGGTTGAGCCACTCGCCCAAGGTGACCCCGTCATGGCGCGCCGCCGTCTTGGCACGCGCCCGAGCGCGGGGATCAATTCCCTTGACGCTCCAAGGACCTGCAGACGACATGCGAATCGCTCACCTAATTGCCCAAGCTCAAGCTACCGGGCGGTTAATATTGTGTAAACCAAGGTTGGGAACGCTATATGTAGTGTTTCCACACCCAATCTCGGAATTCGGCGTCAAAACGTCGAAATGCTGAGTCTGAACAAGGCTCCGACTCGGTTAACGCGCCGTAAAAACTGTGGACAGCCCACGTTAATCGGGACTGGAGACCGGTTCAGGTTCAGGCTCAGGCAGCGGCTCCGTTGCGGACTCACCATTGGGGTTGGCCAGTATTGGTCCGAAGTAATTGGGCGCAATCGCGCGTAATTGCGCGCTCATCACTGCGGTTTCGCGCACCGGCAGGGTTGTGGCAGCGGCAGGAAGGCCAGCGGCGAGGTCAAACAACATCCAAGCGGATTCGACGTCGCCGTCGCTGGCGGCAAGACGGCCAGCATGCCAATAGGTCAGCGAACAATAGGGATCTGCTTGGGCGCTGTGGGCGAACAGGATCAGCGGATCGAGGTCCGGTGCAATATCCGGATCGCCAGTTCGCAACGTGGCCAAGGTTTCGGCTGCGAGGAGATTGGCGGCCGCTCCTGCCAGATCGGTACGATCGAGATAGGGCCGCAGCCCGTCGAGCGCGGCCATCCGGTCGATCTGCAGAGCCGCAAGTGTCGTCAGGAGTTGTTCGAACTCGGCATCGCCAAGACCCGCCGCGACCAGTTGTGAAGTGCGGGTGCAAATGGGGTTTGCCGAGCGGGCCGGGCAGGCGCCGAGATGGTGCGAAGCCTGGTACAGGATCAGGAAGGCGCCAGCCTGATCGCCTTTGTCTTGCGCGACGCGTGACGCATCGAGAAAGGCCTGTTCGTCTGGGCTTGCGGCCGGTACGGCGGCGGCATCGAAACCCGCCTGGACCAACGGCACCAAATGCGTGTCTGGCCAGTCATAATCTGCGGCCGGTGCGGCGGGCAGATTCTCCGGCCAGGGGAAGCGTGCCGTGCTGTCGCCAGCACTCAGCCGGGTCCAGACTTCGCGGCGACCGTCCGGGCTGCTCGGGCTGAACACAATATAGGAAAAGCGTTCGGGAATGCCGCTGAGTCCGGTCATGACATTCAACGCATCGGGATGGATTGGCGCCGTGTGACGCAGCCAGCGCCGGAACAGGTCGGCCTCGACGGCGGTGCCGGCATTGCCCGGTCGAATTCCAAAGATTACCGCGCCATCGGCATTGCGGCGGACTTCCTGTTCGCCCTCGTCTGTGGTCGTCACCAACATCGGGACGTCAGCGAGGCGCACGCCCATCGCCGCTTCGATCCAGAAGCGCTCGAAATGGCTGCCATCGGGCCCGGTCACCTCAGCCAGTTCGCCGCTATGGGTGTAGAAGGTAAACGTGTCCATCTGACGGTGGACATGACCGACCACCGGCTGATTGCGCATCACCGGACCGGTCAGGCTGGCGACCCGCGTCAGGATGCGGTTCTGGTCGAAATCAATCACGGCGGCGCCCGGATCGGTGACTTCGGTGACATATCCGTCGCCGATCACAACTTCGGCGGTGCGGCTTGACTGAGAGACGCCATCAAGTCCGAAGCGTTCGACGCGCCAGCGGGTGCGCAAAACCTGCTCGTCATGCACGCCGCGCGCGGCCAGATAGGCATCGCGCGACAAGAAGGCGCCAGCAGGCGTATAAATCGCGATTTCGGTAACCGGCTCCGATGCAGGCGCGGGGTGGGCCTGAAGCACGGAGAACGGGTCGTCAGCTGCAGGCTGAGCGTATGCCAAGGCAGGCAGGGACATCGCCGCCAGGGCTGTGAGGGCAAGTCGGAAAATTCGGGTCAATTGGATCATGGTGCAACATTGCCGTGTGACGATGCCGGAGGGAAGGGGGGAAGCCAAATTCACCTGCTTATGGCGCTGAAAGATAAAAATGACGTTGACGTTCGCGTCAACGTGTGGCTATAATGGGACATGATTAATTCCGTCGCCCCCGATTCCGAATTCACCATCCGCGAACTCGCCCAGGAGTTCGACGTCACGCCCCGCACGCTGCGCTTTTACGAGCAGAAGGGCATGATCCATCCGGTGCGTCGCGGTGCCAGCCGAATCTATTCCGCGATTGACCATGCCCGGATCGAGCTGATCCTGCGCGGCAAGCGCGTTGGCTTCGCCCTCGACGAGATCAAGGAAATCCTTGATCTTGAGCCGATCTATCGCGGTGGCCGCGAGCGGATCGAGCCGGCGATTGAGCGCTTTGAGGCGCGCATCCGGGTGCTCCTGCAACAGCGCGAGGATGTCGACCACGCCATCGCCGAGCTTCAGGCCGGACTCGACTGGATGCGCGACCGCCTCGCGGATCGTGAACCCTCTGACGAAGTGCGCCGCCGCGCGCGTGCCTTTGAAGCGCTGGCTTCGGCGCGTCTCGACCCTTGGTCGAGCCTGAACGCGGAATAGCCTGACCAGTCCAAGCCATTTTGACCCCATTCACGCCATTCGGAGATCCCAACATGACAACCCCTTATCGCGCACCGGTTCGTGACCAACGTTTTGTTCTCCATGATGTGCTCAATATCGCCCAGTATGGCGATCTGCCAGGCTTTGCCGACGCCGATGCCGACACGATCGATGCCATCCTCGAAGAGGGTGCGAAATTCTGTGAGGGCGTGCTCGCACCGCTCTCGCATATCGGTGATGTCGAGGGCTGCGTTCGCGATATGGACGGCAATGTCAAAACCCCAACCGGGTTCAAGGATGCCTTCAAGCAGATGGCCGACGGCGGCTGGACAGCGCTGTCCGCCGATCCGGAATATGGCGGCCAAGGCCTGCCGCAAGTGCTCAATCTGGCAGTCAATGAAATGGTTTCGGCCGCCAATATGGCGTTTGGCATGTATCCCGGCCTGACGCTCGGCGCCGCCGCCGCCTTGCATACCGGCGGGTCAGACGAGCAGAAACGTCTTTACCTGCCCAAGATGATTGCCTGCCAGTGGGGCGGCACGATGAATCTCACCGAGCCACAATGCGGCACGGATCTGGGCATGTTGCGCACCAAGGCCGTGCCCCAAGCTGACGGCTCTTACAAAATCACCGGCCAGAAGATCTGGATTTCCTCCGGCGAGCACGACTTGGCTGAGAATATCATCCACCTCGTGTTGGCCCGCATCGAAGGCGCGCCGGAAGGCATGAAGGGGATTTCCCTCTTCGTGGTCCCGAAATTCATTCCCGATAGTGACGGCAATCCGGGCACCCGCAACACACTGAAATGCGGTGGGCTGGAAGAAAAAATGGGCATTCACGGCAATGCCACCTGCGTGATGGATTATGACGACGCCACGGGCTGGCTCGTCGGCGAGGAGAATAAGGGCCTTCGGATCATGTTCGTCATGATGAATGAAGCCCGTCTCGGCGTTGGCCTGCAGGGCTATGCCGTTGCTGAAGCCGCCTATCAACAATCCCTCGGCTTCGCCAAGGATCGGCTCCAGGGTCGCTCCCTGACCGGACCGAAAAATCCCGATGGCCCGGCCGACCCGATCATCGTGCATCCCGATGTCCGTCGCATGTTGATGGACCAGAAAAGCTTTGTTGAAGGCGCGCGTTGCTTCGGTTTGTGGACGGCGCTGCAGGGCGATCTTGAGAAGCGGGCGACCGATCCGGCCGTCAGCGAGAAGGCCGGCGATTACATGGCGCTGCTCACTCCCGTGGTGAAGGGCTATCTGACCGGCAAGGGCTTCGACATGGTCTCCAACGGGCTGCAGGTCCACGGCGGATCTGGCTTCACCGAGGAATGGGGCGCGTCGCAATTGCTGCGCGATGCCCGCATCACCCTGATCTATGAAGGCACCAATGGTATCCAGGCGCTCGACCTGGTCGGCCGCAAGCTGGCGATGAACGGTATGCGTCCGATCATGAGCTTCTTTGCCGAGCTCGACGCCTTTGTCGCCGAAGGTGGCGACAAAACGATGCAGCCCTATCTCGACGCCGTCGCCGGCTGCAAGGCCCAGCTTGAGGAAGCCACTAATTGGCTGGTCGAGAACGGGTTGAAGAATTTCGACCATGCCGGTGCCGCCTCACATGATTATCTGCAGCTCTTCGGTCTGACTTGCCTGACCTATATGTGGGCGCGGATGGCCAAGGTTTCGGCCGCCAAGATCGCCGCCGGTGACAGCGATCCGATCTATCCCAACAAGCTCAAGACCGGTGCCTATTTCATCGAACGCTGGGTGCCTGAAGGTGCGATGCATCTCGCCAAGGTCAAGACCGGTGCCGATGCGATGATGGCGCTGACGGCCGAGGAGTTCTGAGGCCGCACCGCCCGACTGACGCAGACACAACAAGACTGAAACTGGAGAGTGGGTGAGATGCAGGATCCGTTGAATGTACCCAAGCCGGCCTGGCTTGATCGCGAAGACGTCAATATTTTCTCTGACGCCATCGCCGGCTTCATCGAGAAGGAATGCACACCCAATGCCGAACGCTGGGAAGCGGCCGGCATTGTCGATCGCGAACTTTGGTTCAAGGGCGGCGAGGCGGGCCTGCTGGTGCCGTCATGCCCGGAAGAATATGGCGGCGCCGGTGGTGATTGGCGCCATGATTATGTGTTCCACATGCAGGCCTCGATGCGCGGCGTCGGCGGCTGGGGTGCCTCGCTGCACAACTCCATCATCGGGCCCTATATCTGGAATTACGGTTCGGAAGAGCAAAAACACGCCCTCCTGCCGCAAATGGTGTCGGGTGAATTGGTCGGCGCGATTGCGATGACCGAGCCGCATGCCGGTTCCGACCTGCAGGCGATCAAGACCACCGCCGTCAAGGACGGCAATGGCTATCGCATCAATGGCGCCAAGACTTTCATCACCAATGGCGGCACCGCCAATCTGATCATCGTCGTCGCCAAGACCGATGCGTCGAAGGGCTATGACGGCACCTCGCTTTTCCTCGTCGAGACCGACGGGCTGGAAGGTTTTCGCCGCGGCAAGCTGCTCGACAAGGTTGGTCTCAAGGCCCAGGACACCGCCGAGCTTTTCTTCGACAATGTCTGGGTTCCCGCCAGTGCGCTGCTCGGTCCGGAAGAGGGCCAGGGCTTTATCCAGCTGATGCAGCAATTGCCGCAGGAACGCCTGCAAATCGCCGTCCAGGGTGTCGGCGTGATGAAGCGCGCCCTGATCGAGACGATTGCCTATGTGAAAGAGCGCGAGGCCTTTGGCCGGCCGATCATCAAATTCCAGAACACCCAGTTCAAGCTCGCCGAGTGTAAGACCAAGGCGACCCTGGCCGAGGTCTTCGTCCACCATTGTTCCGAACGCCTTCTGGCCGGCACGCTCGATGTCTCGACCGCCTCGATGGCGAAATACTGGGTTTCCGATGTCCAGAACGAAGTCGTCGATGAATGCGTGCAGCTGCATGGCGGCTATGGCTACATGAATGAATATCCCATCGCCAAAATGTGGCGCGACAGCCGCGTTCAGCGTATTTATGGCGGCACGAATGAGATCATGAAACTGCTGATCGCCAGGTCACTTTAGGGCTTATTGGACGCGAACCATGTACACGCCAAAACACTTCCGCATTGAAGACCAGGCCTCGCTTTCCGCGTTGATGCGCGCCTATGATTTCGCCATCGTGCTGGTGCCCGGTGAGCCTGACCTGGCGGCGACGCATATCCCGCTCAAGCTCGATGATGGCCGCCAGATGCTGATCGGCCATGTCGCCCAGGCCAATCCGATTTCCCAAGCGATCCGCGATGGCAAGGAAGCGGTGGCGATCTTCTCTGGCCCGCACGCCTATGTCTCGCCGACCTGGTATTCCGAGCCGGACAAGAATGTCCCGACCTGGAATTACATGGCGGTGCATGCGTTCGGGCATTTCATTCCGCTTGAGGGCGAGGCGGCGGAACGTTCGCTTTCCTCGCAGATCGCCGATTTCGAATCCGATTGGCGCATTACCAATATCGAGCTTGGCAAGCGCGTTCGGCTCGAGAGCGCGATCCAGGCGTTCGAATTCAAGATTGTCCGCCTGGTCGGCAAGGCCAAGCTGTCGCAGAACAAGCCAGCCGACGAACGCCTCCGGATCGCCAAGGCGCTCGAAGCACGCGGCGAAAACGCCGTCGCTCACCATATGACCGAAGTGGGGGCGGAGGAATGATCGCCCCGAAGAGATTTACCCCATCGGCCCGGACTTCGTCGGGCCCAAACAACCAAGTCGATAAAGCATTCAACCCGAAAACGGGAAAGGACGTAACATGACCGAGGCTTACATCTATGACGCCGTTCGCACGCCGCGCGGCAAGAAGAAGAACGGGGCGCTCAATGCCGTCACCGCTCTGCAGCTGGCGACCCAGCAGCTGGCCGCGATCCGCGACCGCAACGGGCTCGACACATCCCTCGTTGATGATGTCATCATGGGCTGCGTCTCGCCGGTCGGCGAGCAGGGCGCCGACATCGCGCGCTCTGCCGTGATCAATGCCGGCTATGCCGAGACGACCGCCGGCTACCAGATCAACCGTTTCTGTGCCTCGGGTCTGGAAGCGGTGAATGTCGCCGCCGCCAAGGTGATGTGCGGCGAGGCCGATTTCGCGATTGGCTCCGGCGTTGAATCGATGAGCCGTGTGCCGATGGGTTCCGATGGTGGCGCCATGGGCGTCGATCCGGAGATGAGCTTCGACCATTATATCGTGCCGCAAGGCATTTCCGCCGACCTGATCGCCACCAAGCACGGTTTCAGCCGTGATGATGTCGATGCCTATGCGATGGAAAGCCAGCGCCGCTCGGCCCAGGCCTGGGCTGAAGGCCGGTTCAAGAAGTCCATCGTGCCGGTCAAGGACCAACTCGGTCTGACCATTCTCGACAAGGATGAGCACATGCGTCCGGGCACTGATATGCAGGCGCTCGGCAGCCTGAAATCGGCCTTCAAGGACATGTCGGATTTCGTCGGTTTTGAAGCCGTCGCACTGCAGCGCTATCCCGAGATCGAATATCTCAACTGGGTCCATACCGGCGGCAACTCCTCCGGTATCGTCGATGGCTCTTCGGCTGTGCTGATCGGTTCCAAGGAAGCTGGCATCAAGGCTGGCCTGAAGCCCCGCGCCCGTATCCGCTCAATGGCCTCGATTGGCTCCGAGCCAACCATCATGCTGACCGGCCCGGTCACCGTTACGGCCAAGGCTTTGAAGAAAGCCGGCATGTCGTCCAAGGATATCGATCTGTGGGAGCTCAACGAGGCATTTGCCGCCGTCGTGCTGCGCCTGATGCAGGCTTATGAAATCCCGCACGACATCATGAACGTCAATGGCGGCGCCATCGCCATGGGTCACCCGCTCGGTGCCACCGGCGCGATGATCCTCGGCACGCTGCTCGACGAGCTCGAGCGCACCGACAAGGAAACCGGCCTCGCCACGCTCTGCGTCGGCGGCGGCATGGGCACCGCGACCATTATTGAACGCGTCTAATCGGATCGATCAGGAGATAACACCATGAAAAACTTCACATTCGAGATCGATAGCGACGGCATCGCCCTCATAACTTTCGACAGCCCCGGCAAGTCGATGAATGTCATTTCCGCCGACGTCATGACGGATTTTGACACGTTGACAGCCAAGATTGCCTCTGACGACAGCGTCAAAGGTGCGGTCATCACCTCCGGCAAGGATGCGTTCTGCGCCGGTGCCGATCTGGCCGAATTGGGTGGCTCTGCCGCCGAATATGCCAAGCTTCCCGAAGACGAGATGAAGGCCAAGCTGTTCGAGCAATGCTTCCGTCTCAACAAGACTTTCCGGGCGTTGGAAACCTGCGGCAAGCCGGTGGCGGCCGCGATCAATGGCCTCGCCCTTGGCGGTGGTTTCGAGATCGCGCTCGCCTGTCATTACCGCGTCATGCCATCGGACAATCCCAAAGCCCAGCTCGGCCTGCCCGAAGCCATGATCGGCGTTCTGCCCGGCGGTGGCGGCACCCAGCGCCTGCCGCGCCTGGTTGGTCTGATGAATGCTGCGCCGATCTTGCTGCAAGGCAAGCAGATGGATGCCAATACGGCGCTCGCACAAGGCGTCATCCACGCCGTCGTGCCGATGGCCGAACTGGTCGCCAAGGCCAAGGAATTGGTCAAGGAAAACAAGCTCGATTCCAAACAGCCCTGGGACGCCGACAAATTCCGCTTCCCCGGTGGCGGCCCCTATCATCCAGCCGGTGCGCAAATGTTCGGCGCTGCCAGCCCGATGCTGCGCAAAACCACCTACGGCAATTACCCGGCTCAGCGCTACATCCTGTCCTGCGTCTATGAAGGCGCGCAGGTTTCGATGGATGAGGCGATCAAGATTGAGAGCCGCTATTTCACCAAGCTGATGCTGCGGCCTGAAAGCCGCAACATGATCCGCTCGATCTTCCTGTCGAAGCAGGCGCTCGACAAGGGTGGCCGCCGTCCGGCCAGCCAGAAAAAGGGCGAGATCAAGAAGGTCGGCGTCATCGGTGCCGGCTTCATGGGCGCCGGCATTGCCACGGTTTCGGTTCAGGCAGGGATCGAAATTGTCCTGATCGACGCCACGCAAGAGGGCGCCGAAAAGGGCAAGCAGCATGCGATGGATCATTTTGCCGGCGGCGTGAAGCGCGGCAAGATCACCCAGGACAAGGCCGACAAGCTGGCCGCGATGATCACGCCGACCACTGATTACGCCCTGATGAAGGATGTCGATTTGGTCGTTGAGGCCGTGTTCGAAAACTCCGAACTCAAGCACAAGATCACCAAAATGGCCGAAGCCGTGATCCCGGAAGGCGCCGTGTTCGGCTCCAACACCTCCTCGATTCCGATCTCCTCGCTGGCCAAAGCCTCGTCCCGTCCGGACCAGTATATCGGCATCCATTTCTTCTCGCCGGTCGAGAAGATGAATCTGGTTGAGATCATCATGGGCGACAAGACGGGCGATTATGCCCTGTCGCGTGCGATCGATTTCGTCACCAAGATCCGCAAAACCCCGATCGTGGTCGCCGACACGCGTGGCTTCTACGCCAATCGCTGCGTGATGCGCTTCATCGGCGAGGGCATGAATATGCTCGCCGAAGGCATCAAGCCGGCCCTGATCGAGAATGCGACCAAAATGGCCGGCATGCCGGTTGGTCCGCTCTCGCTGCAGGATGAGGTCGCCCTCGATCTTGGCGTGAAGCTGATCAAACAGACCAAGCTCGACCTCGGCGACGCCTACAAACCATCTCCGACCGAGCCGATCCTGTTCAAGATGGTCGAAGAGTATGATCGTATGGGCCGCAAGAATTCCAAGGGCTTCTATGATTACCCTGCCGAGAAAGGCCAGCCCAAGCGCCTTTGGCCCGAGCTGGAGCAATTTGCTCCGAACGGCAAATACGCCGAAGTCCAGCCAACACCGGCCGAGATCAAGGATCGCATCCTCTACACCCAGGCGCTCGAAGCCGCGCGCTGCATGGAAGAGGGCATTGTCCAAGATCCACGCGAAGCCGATGTCGGCTCCATCCTCGGCTGGGGTTTCGCACCCTATACCGGTGGCGCTCTGAGCTTCATCGACACGGTTGGGGCGAAGGTCTTCGTGAAGCGTGCCGATGAGCTGGCAAAGGCCTATGGCGAGCAATTCGCTGTGCCGGCGCTGCTGCGTGAAATGGCCAAGAAAGGCGAAACTTTCTACGGCCGCTTCGGCAAGGACGCCGTCGCCGCCTGATTGGCGATGATGCATTGAATGAAAAGGCCGGTCCGGTTATCCGGGCCGGCCTTTTTGTGCGCACTGCCTGGTTTCTCCAACCGGCCCGTAAACCTTTCATTCATCAAATATGACATGCGCGCCCGGGCGATCCGGCGACTATGAGCCGTCTCGCACAAGCGAGTCGTCGACTGGGAATACCCATGATCCGCTTCGGTCAAATCTCCTGGCAGTCTTCGGCACGGCTAATTGCTTTGGCCTCGTGGGCCTTGGCATTGGCCTTGACCGGCGGGATGGGCTGGCAGGCGTGGACGGCGATCCAGCAATCGGCGGGCCTGTCGGGCTATGGCTCGACCCAAGTTGATACGGCGTTGATCCTACAGCCTGCGCCCAGCGCTGCCGAGATCATTGCGACCAAGAATCGGGTGGCGCGCTAGCCGCATGATGGCCTAAGGCTTTCCCTCCACTCCTTGGAGGAAATTTGATGTCAGCCGCCACACTCAACGATGATGATTATATAATCGGTGCCAACCAGGCCGAGATCGAGCGTCTCGGCTTGCAGCATGCGATCTGGCGCGAGGCGGCGCTGCAGGCTTGGCAGAGCGGCGGCATCCGCCCCGGCATGACGGTGATGGATGTTGGTGCCGGGCCCGGCTATGCCAGTTTCGATCTGGCGCGCATGGTTGGCCCGAGCGGTCGCGTGATTGCCGTCGATCAGTCGGCCCTTTTTCTTGACGCCCTGCGCGAAGGGGCTGCGGCGCGCCGACTGGGCAATATCGAAACGGTTGAATGCGATCTGGCCGATTATGATTGGCCGCAGGCGAGCTGTGACGCGATCTGGTCACGCTGGTGCCTCTGCTTCGTGCCCGACCCGGATGCGGTGCTGGCCGGGATTGATCGCGCCCTCAAACCGGGTGGACGCTACATCACCCAGGAATACGGCGATTATCGCAGCTTCCGGCTCGAGCCACGCGCGCCGGTGTTTGACCGCTTTCTCGCAGCAGTCGAGGCGAGTTGGCGCCATTTTGGCGGCGACCCGAATGTCGCGCAGCGCTTCCCCAAAGCCTTCGCGGCGCTGGGCTGGCAGACGCTGAGCCTGAAGCCGATTGTCCATGCCGGCAACCCTGGCGACTGGATCTGGCAATGGCCACTGACCTGGCTGGAACAGGCGCCGGCGCGTCTGGTTGATCTGGGCTTTCTCGGCGCGGAAGACGCCGTCAGTTTCGCCGCCTTCGTCGCCGAACGCCAAGCCGACCCGGCCAGCCTGATGATCACTCCGATGGTGCTGGAAACAATCGCGCGCAAGGCGGATTGACGGCAGGCCAGCGCTTGCGCCGGCCGTTGCAAGCGTTCAAATTCCTGAAACTGCTTGGGAGTCTCATCATGACCTATACGCTGATCGGCACCGCCGTCTCGCTCTATACAGGCAAGGCGCGCGGCTATCTGCGCTGGAAGAATGTGCCCTTCCGCGAGCAGCTCTCGACGGTCGATATCTACAAGTCGATCATCCTGCCACGCATCGGCTGGCCGGTCGTGCCGGTGCTGTTGCATGAAGACGGTAGCGAGCATGGCGTCGCCGTTCAGGACACGACCGAGATCATCGATTATGTCGAAGCCCGCGAGCCGGGCCCCTCGGTTTATCCCGCCGGGCCGGTACAGAAGCTGGCAGCTTTGATCTTGGAATTGTTTGGCGATGAATGGCTGGTGATCCCGGCTATGCATTATCGCTGGGCCTATAATCGCGACTTCGCTCAAGCCGAATTCGGCGCCACCTCCTATCCCGATTTGCCGCCGGCCGAACAACGCGCAGCCGTACAGAAATCGGTCGACTTCTTTTCCGGTGCCCTGCCGGTGTTGGGCATCAATCCGGATAGCGTTGCCGCGGTCGAGGCCGCCTTTGAGGCTTTCCTTGCCGCGTTTGAGGCGCATCTTGGGACGCAGGACTTCCTGCTGGGAACACGGCCGTCGATTGGCGATTACGGTTTTCTCGGCCCGCTCTATGCGCATTTGCTGCGCGACCCGGCCTCCGGCGCGATCATGGAAAGACTGGCGCCGCGCGTCGCCGATTGGGCCCGGCGCACCCACGCACCGCAGCACGCATTGACTGGCGAATTCGTCGCAAACGATGAACTCTCGCCAACATTGCTTCCGATATTGGAAATGTTCGCGGCGCAGCAATTGCCAGTTCTGCTCGACACCGCAAAGGCGCTCGCGGACTGGTCCGACGCCAACCCGGAAGTCACTGAATTGCCACGCATGTTGGGCTTCAATAAAGCGATGATCGGGCATGGTGACAATGTCGTTGAAACTGACCGCGCCATCTTCCCCTATCCGCTCTGGATGCTGCAACGCGTCACCGATCATCTCGCCTCTCTGGAGGGTGATGCGCGCGCGCGGGCCGACAAAATGCTGCGCAGCATTGGTGCAGCAAAATTGATTGATTTCACCCTGCCGATACGACTGGCGCGGAAGAATTTCAAACTGGTTCGCGGCTGATCCTCTCTTGATCGATTTGGGGCAATGCGGCATGAATTGGCCTCGCTTTATCGTTTGAGGAATAAATGGACCGGATCGACGCCTTGCGGCTTTTCTCCTCTGTTGCCGAGCTGGGCAGCTTCACCCAAGCCTCCGAGCGCGAGGGGATCACGCCTGGCGCCGCCTCGAAGCAGATCACGGCGTTGGAGACACGGCTGCAGGCGCGCCTGTTTGAGCGCACGACGCGCTCGGTCCGGCTGACTGAGGCAGGCGCTGCCCTGCTCGACCGGGTGCGGCCCTGGCTGTCCGAATATGATGCGCTGGAAGAAGGCGTCGCCGATGCCCGTTCCGCTCCGGCCGGCCTGTTGCGCGTGACGGCGTCGGTCGATTTCGGGGCGCGGCAATTAATGCGCCCGATTGCCGCTTTCATGACGCTTTGGCCCGGCGTTGAGGTGCGGCTTTCGCTGGCGGATCGCATGGTCGATCTGGTCGAGGACGGTTTTGATGTTGGCGTGCGGATTGGCAATCTCGATGACAGCGCTCTGATTGCGCGGCGCCTCGCCCCGGCCTGCATGGCCCTGGTCGCGTCACCGGCCTATCTCGCCGCCAGGGGTGCGCCGCTTCACCCGTCCGAGCTCGCGGCCCATGATGTCATCATCGATCGTAACAAGCCGGCGCCGCAGCAACTCAAATTCACGCGTGGCGACGAGATATTCGACGTTCGTGTCACCGGTCGGCTAACCCTGAACGGTGCCAGTGCCGCCATCGAAGCCGCTGCCGCCGGCGTCGGCATCGCCTGCTCGCCGCGCTATGCCGCCGAAGCCGCGCTGGCCGCTGGGCGCGTTGTGCCGCTGATGCCGGACTGGCAACCCGACCACCGCAATCTCTGGGCCGTCTTCCCGTCCAGCCGCTATCTCACCCATCGGGTGCGCCTGTTTGTGGATCACCTCGCCGAGCATTTCACTGACAGTGTTTAGGGCTGTGGATAAGCAGTGGGCAATTCTGCGGAAAACTCTCTGAGCTTTGGGGCAACGCTTTTCCTCTCCGCGAGGCGAGGGTGTCCCGCAGGGGCGGGTGAGGCGGCCAGCGCTACGACTCAGGGCTGACGCGGCTCTCTCTTCAATCGCTCGCCGGCGGCGTTTCCCCCTCATCCGCCCTTTGGGCGCCTTCTCTCTTGGAGAAGGAGGCGGACGGGGCGCGCGTCGCGCCAAATACCACCCCCGGCATTCGGCATTCGGCCCCGCGCTGCTTCGTGATATAACTGCCTTCAAAGCAGCCGCGCATCCCGGGGGAAACCGATGAAACATGTGATCGTAATCGCGCTGGTTTGCGCGGGTCTGACGGCTTGCGCGACAACGGGCACGGGGGCCGGTATTGGCGGCGGTGTGGCGAGCAGCGCGTTCGATTATGCGCCGGCGCGGGCCAGCCGGGCGGCTGACACACGCTTCGGCTACCGGCTCGCCGGCGATGAGTGGCAGGGCCGGATGGTGTTTGAATCGGTTAGCGGCGAAGCGCGGGTTGATTTCACCCTCGATGCGGCAGAGAGCGAGACGGACCGGGCCGAATTGCTGATTTCCATGCCTTATCTCGATGGCGGCGTGCGGCGCTATGACGGCGTCACCGATCATGGCCGGGCGGTGTTTGTGCAGCTGCAGGCCGGGCCATGTCACAATTCCGATGGCGACATCGATCCCTATTTCGTGACGGTGCGAGTCGGCGATGCACAGATGAACGGCTGCGCGATGGAAACCGCGCCGATTGATCGCTGGGCCAATTATCTCGCCGACTATCTGCCGGCGATTGACGTCTGCTTGGCCGAAATGGCCGGCGAGGCCGATCATGTCTCCCTCGCCTATACCCTGACCGGCGGTGCCACCGCGATCCGCTTGGTCGACCATGACGGCAGCAGCTGGGAATGCGCGACGCGTGATGACGGCAGCCACGTCAATTCGCTGCGGGCGATCAATGCCGCCGACGCCATCTTGGGCGAGGGCGATCCGATTTTCGTGCGCGCCTTCATGCCTGATGCGTCCGACAGCTGCTATGTCTTCGAATCCGTGCGCGAGGGGAATGGGGATCTGATCGGCGCTCTGGGCTATGATGTTTGTGATGCAGGTCGCGATTCCGATATTGGCTGAGATTTAACCCGGCCTTAACGCGACGCGGCCGAGGGCATGAACCATGCGCGCCCTGACCCTTTTATGCTTCATCCTGATGGCGGCCTCCCCCGCCCACGCCGAGCTGCGCGATGTGCGCGCCCGCCTGTCCGGACAGGAAGGGTTGATCTGGCTCGCCTTTGACGGCCAGCCGACCATGCTGAGGCACGAGGCCACCGATGAGGGGCTCGATCTGGTGATCGACGGCGTCAGCGTCGCTTCCCACACGATCACGCCGCGCGACCGCGAGCTTGTGACCGCGCTGCAAGTCGAGCCGACGCCCACCGGCGCCCGCATCCGGCTGCAAGGCCATGGATCGTGGGCTGCGACCGAGGCCGAGCTGCGACAGGGCGGCGTCTTGGTCCGGGTGCATCTGGACGGCAGCGCATCCTCGGCAACGCGGACCGCTTCGAACTATCCCGCGCCAGATCCGGCCTGGACACCGACCCCCACTCCGGCGCCTGTTCCGGCATCCGCCGCCAGTGCGGCACCCGCGAGCGCACCCGTTCAACAGGCGGCCGCAACGCCAATGCCGGCGCCAGCTGTCCACGCCGCCGCCGAGCCAGAAACCCATGCCCCAGCGGCATCGTCTCCCGACAGCCCGGCGCGCGCGAGCAATGTGTCGGCCCGGGCCGCGACCATGGCCGCCGCTTCGCTGCCGGTTGATGTCTCCGCCTGTGCCACCGCTGCGGCGGCCGTTCAGGCCAATCCCTGGGACGATGCCGGGCTGATGCGCCATGCCGGCTGTCTCGCGCGGGCGGGCGATGCAGGTCAGGCAAGCCGGATTTACGAACAGATGCTGGCCTTCGAGCCCAATGATGTCACTGCCCTGATGGCATTGGCCGATCTGCGCCTGCAACAGGGTGATCGCGCTGCAGCGCGGACGCTCTATCTGCGCGCCGCCGAACACGCGACCAGCGACTCCGCAGCCTTGCGTGCGCGCAGCCAGGCCGAGGCGCTACGGCCGCAATGATGCGTCAAATGCCAAAGGGCCTGTAAATATGACCGAGATCGAACACGCCGGACGCGTTCTGGTGATCGCCGGATCCGATAGTGGTGGCGGGGCCGGCATTCAGGCGGACATCAAGGCCATCGCCGCGATGGGCGGTTATGCGACAACCGCCATCACCGCGATCACCGCGCAGAATACGCTCGGCGTCAACGCGGTGCATCCCGTTCCCGTCGAGATCGTGATCGCCCAGATCGAGGCCGTGCTCGACGATATCGGCACCGACGCGATCAAGACCGGTATGCTGGTTGATGAGGCCATCGTGCTCGCCGTTGCCGATCTGATCGAACGCCGTGCGCCCGGCCGGCCTTTTGTGCTCGATCCGGTGATGGTCGCAACGTCCGGCGATACCCTGCTCGATGCCGGCGCCGAAGCGGCGATCCGCGACCGGTTATTGCCACTCGCCACGCTCGTCACCCCGAATATCCCGGAAGCCGAACGGCTGGCCGGCGGCAAGATTGATGATATTGACGCGCAAATCGGAGCTGCCGAAGCGCTGATCGAAATGGGGGCCCGCGCCGCACTGGTCAAAGGCGGGCACTTGCCGGGCAATATTGCGCGCGATGTGCTGGTGTCCTCGCGCGGGATGGAGATTATCGAACGTCCACGCCTCGACACCCGCCACACGCACGGAACCGGTTGCACCCTGGCCTCAGCCATCGCGGCGCTGTTGGCGCGCGGCTATTCCCTGTCGGATTCCGTCAAACATGCCGGCGATTATCTCTATGAAGCCATCTCCCGTGCACCCGGCTTCGGGGCAGGTCATGGGCCGGTCGATCATATGTGGATGATCCGGGAATAGGCTGCGGCGTCAAACCGGCGGCGGGGCGGGTTTCTTGCGCGCCAGCCAGACACCACCGAGGATAATCGTCAGGGCCAGCAGCGCGTTCCAGCCAATGGTTTCACCGATCAGCAGCCCGGTCACAACGGCGGCGATTGGGGTCAGATAATTCACCGTTGCCAGAAAACTCGGCCCGGCAGTGCGCGCGATCTGCATCAACAGCACGGTCGCGAAGGCGGTCGGACCGATTGCCAGCCACAATACGCTCATCCAGGCCGAGGCCGGTGCGGGCTCCATCTGCGCCATATCCCAGACGCCGAAGGGCAGGGCCAGCAAAGCGGCCATGATCAGCATGCCAGCGCCAGACAGTGAGGGCGGCGTGTCGGGCAGAAGGCGGGCCAGCACTGCATTGATGCCATAGCAGACCGCCGCGCCGAGCACGCCGAGCTGCGCAAACAGTCCGGTCCCGCCCAGGCCGCGCAGGGCGACCGGCCCCAGTAAAACCACTACACCGGCAAAGCCCAACAGAAAGCCAGCCAGCCGCCGCGCATTCATCTGCTCACCCGGCACGAAGATATGCGCCAGCGCGATTGTGGTCAGCGGCATGGTGGCGATCAAAATGCCGGTCAGCGCGCTATCAATCGTCTGCTGGCCCCAGCTGATCAGAAAGAAGGGCAGGGCATTGCCGAACAGGCCGAGCGCGCCAAACCACAGCCAGCGCTTGTCATTGAGCGGTGGCAGACGGTGACCGCGCGCATAGGTCCAGCCGGTCAATAAAATGGCGGCGACGCCGATGCGCACGAAGATCAGGGCTGCAGGTGAGAAACTGATCACCGCATGTTTGATGAAAGCGTAGGCCGAGCCCCAGAGCAGCGTCAGCACGAGCAACATGGCCCAATCGCGCAGGGTCGGATGGTGCAGGGGCCGGTTCAAATCAGAGCTCGGCCTTCAGCGCCGCGACAAGCCGGGCCAGGTCGATCTGGTCATTATAGAGATGCGGCGTCACGCGCAGGCGGTCGCCGCGTTGCGAGACGTAAACCTGACGCGCGGCCAGACGCTTGACCAGATCGGCCGGCGCGCCGTCGGGCAGGGACAAACACAGATAATGCGGCGCACGCTGCGGCGTTGCATCGCGCAGCCCCAGCGGTGCCACGGCTTCGGCGATCTCGGCTGTGCGGGCGCCCAGGGTTTGCGATATCGCTACCGGATCCCAATCGAGCAGATGCTGCAAACAGACATTCGCCGCCGGCACCAGCTGGAAGGCCGAGCGCTCACCCATGTCGAAGCGGCGCGCACCGGGCGCGTATTCATCGGCATAATCGACCAGGCGGGCGAAGTCCTCGGCCCGGTCGCGCACGATCCAGTTCTCTTCCAGCGGCTCGCCCTGCTGGTGTTGCGGCGCGACATAGAGCGCGCCAATTGAATAGGGGCCGAGCATCCATTTATAGCAGGCCGCGACGGCAAAATCGGGCTGGATCGCCGCCATGTCGAATGGCAGCACGCCGAGCGACTGGGTCAGGTCGAGCACCAGTGCCGCGCCCTGGCGCCGCGCCGCATCGCTGATTGCCGCGAGATCAAGCAGACCGCCATCGGCCCAATGCACGTGCGGGCAGGCGACGATTGACGTCGCGGTACCAATCGCGGCGAGCACTGCCTCGGTCCAGCTCTCATTTTCGTTGCGTGTGACGGTGCGGATGCGGGCGCCATACTGTTCAGCCAAGCCGCGCCACACATAAACGTTAGACGGAAACTGCGCGTCGAGGACAAGGATTTCCGAGCGCGAATCCGGCGCCAGATTTCGCGCCGCCGTCGCCAGCCCGTACGACGCTGCCGGCACGATGGCGATGTCATTGCGGCTGGCGGCGAACAGACTCGCGGCCTTGGTGCGGAAAGCTTCCGGCGCGGCGAAAAAATCGGCCTGGATGTCGAGGGTCCAGGGCTGTGCTTTGCGCGCATAGCTGATCGCCCCGGCACCGGAGGCCGCAAGCGGCATCGGGCCCATATAGGCGGCGTTGAAATAGGCGACCTCGCGCGGCAGGTCGAACAGGGCGCGCTGTGACGGGATCATGCAAAGCCTCTTGCCCCGCTGCGCGCGGGGCGTCAACGTGTCCGCGACTCCCCCGCCGCCCCCTGATCCGGAGATACATGTGGCCGATTCCATGACTGCCGCCGCCGATACCCAGAATCCCAAGCCAATGATCCGGCCTGCCGATCCGCGTTTTTCCTGTGGACCGGTAAAAAAACATCCGGGCTGGACCTGGGAGGGGCTCGCCGCAGCGCCCTTGTCGCGCTCCCATCGCACCGGTCAGGCGGTGGCGCGGATCAGGGAATCGATCGACCGCACCCATGCCCTGCTCGAACTGCCCGAGGGTTATAAAGTCGGCATCCTGCCCGGCTCCGATACCGGCGCGATGGAAGCGGCGATGTGGTCCTTGCTCGGTCAACGCGGCGTCGATGTGTTTGGCTGGGACGTGTTCGGCAAGCGCTGGATCCTTGACGCCCGCGACGAGCTGCCACTGGACGATCTGCGGATTTTCGAAACCCCGGCCGGGCAATTGCCCGATCTGGCCCAACATGATGGCAAGCGCGATACGGTGTTCACGCTCAACGGTACTGCGGCCGGTGTCTGGGTGCCCGATCTCGACTGGATCGATGCGGACCGTGAGGGCCTGACCCTGTGCGATGCTACCTCGGCGGCCTTCGCGGTCGATATCGACTGGTCCAAAATCGATGTTCTCAGCTTTTCCTGGCAGAAATGCCTCGGCGGCGAAGCCCAGCACGGAATGCTGGTGATGAGCCCGCGCGCCATCGAACGACTCAACAGCTACCACCCGTCTTGGCCGATCCCCGGCCTGTTGCAGCTGCATGCCGGCGGCAAGGCGAATATGGCCGTCTATGACGGCTCGACGCTGAACACGCCCTCGCTGATGTGCGTCGAGGATTATGTCTCGTCGCTGAAATGGGCCGCGCGCATTGGCGGTTTGCCGGAGCTGGTGCGGCGGCGCGAAGCCAATTTCGCGGCGCTCGATGCCTGGGTGCAACAATCCGACTGGCTTGGCTATCTGTGCGAAGATGCGGCCGTGCGTTCGCCAGTCTCAGTGACGCTGAAATTCACAGATCCACGTGTCGCGGCGATGGATTCCGAATCGCAATGGGCGCTCACCAAGCGCATTTGCTCGCTGCTTGAGCGCGAAAATGCGGCGCTTGATGTCTCGATGCATCGCCAGTCCGTACCCGGTATTCGCATCTGGTGCGGGCCGACAATCGAGCGTGATGATTTGGCCGCACTCGGGCCCTGGCTCGACTGGGCCTGGCGCGAGGCGCTGGACGCGGCGTAACGGTCGCGCTATCCGTTGCGCAATCAGGGATTTGGCATCAGGCCACAGTTCAAAGGGGTGATCATGACACGTTTGATGATGGCGGCGGCAACCGTCGCACTGCTGGCCGGAACGGCCCAGGCAGAAGATCGCGGGATGGAATTCCGCTTGGGCGTGACGGCTCATGATCTGGCCGACCATATCGAAGACGGTCCGAATGTGACGGCGGAAATCCTGTTCGCTTCACCGGATTTCCTGTCCGGTATCTGGTCGCCGCGGCCTTATGTTTATGGCTCGTTCAACACCAATGGCCTGACGAATTTCGGTGCTGCTGGCCTCGCTTGGAATATTCCGGTGGGCGAGCGCTGGCACTTCGAGATCAAGGAAGGTCTGTCCTATAATGACGGCGTCGTCGATATCGACGAGAACTCGCTCCCGAGCGATCCCGAACGGATCCGCCTCGCAACAACGCGCTCACTGATGGGCAGCCATTATCTGTTCCACACGACCTTCGGTGTCGATTACGACATCAATGATCGCTGGGCGATCGGGGCTTATTACGAGCACGTCTCGCACGGCCAGATCCTGGCCAAGGGCCGCAATCAGGCGCTCGACAATGCCGGTGTTCGTCTGAGCTATCGCTTCGGGCACTAGGGCGTGCCTGCTTCGCCGGTGATGCGCGTACTGATCGCCGTTGCCGGCGTGCTGGTGATTTCGCTGGCGGGCGCCTGGCTCTGGCTCGACTCGCTGTTCGAAGAGCCGGGCACGCCGAGCGTGCCCTCGGTTGCCGGTGCGCTAGGGGCTCACTCCGTGCTGGCCATTTTCGCGCATCCCGATGACGAACAATCCGTCGCCGGCCTGCTGATCCGTGCCCATGAGCGCGATGGTGCCGTGACGCGGATGATCACCGCGACGCGCGGCGAGGCGGGAACGCCCTTGCCGCAAGTCAGCCGCCCGGAAGAACTCGGCATTATCCGGCACGCCGAAGTGCTCAAGAATGGTTGGGCCCTCGGGCTCGAGGAGCAGGAAGTCTGGGACTATCCCGATGGCGGTCTGTCGGATGCGGATTTCGAAACCTATGTCGGGCGCCTGATGGAGCGGATGCAGGCTTGGCAGCCCGATCTGGTCGTCACCTTCTGGCCGGAAAGCGGTCTGTCCTGGCATCCCGATCATCGCACTGCGGGCCGCGCCGCGACCGAGGCCGTCCGGCGCCTGCGCGAACTGGATCCGGAGCACGCGCCGCGCGCCATCGCCTACATCCTCGCGCCGAGCCGCATGATGCGCCAGTTTGGCGGCGAGACCGGTCAGTTGATCGTCGACAACCAGCCCGCCCCGAACATGCAAATGCCGGGCGAGGCTTGGGCCAAGGTGCGCGGCTGGCAAATCCACGCCTCACAGCGCGATTACCTGCAGCACGCCTATGGTTTCCCGACGCGGGTCATCTACAGCCTGTACGACAAGGAACATTACTACGTCGTCGAGTTCTGAGGCGGGGGGCTATTCACCGCGCGCGGCTGCCGCCTCTTCGGCGCGTGGATCATCGTTCTGACGCACATAGATGCCGACAAACCAGTTCGACCAATTGCCCTCGGCATCGGCCTGCTGGAAGTGTTGCCGAACCGAGCCATCCGCCTGCAGTGTCCAAGTGCCACGGAAAGGCGCGCGAACACCATTGCCGGGATAGGCAATCTCGCCGGTCAGCACCATCGCACCGTCATCATTGAGCCCGCCGTTATAATCGATAAACGCACCTGCGCTGACCCAGACCTGGCGCCAGGCGCCCAGTAGCGGGTCGTAAAAATTCATGCTCTCGCCGGTGCTGCCACCGGCACCGGTCCAGCGTTCGGTGATCAGGCAGCCGCCCTGGGTTTTGGTGATCGAGTTCTGACCTTGATAGGGGCCGTCATCGGGTGCGTAGACATTCCACTCCCCGACCCAGAAATCGAAATCGCCTTGCACCGCTTCGACGCAGCCGGGCGGCGGGGCTTGTTGCGCACTGGCGATAGACGGCATGGCGAGGGCCACCAAGGTTGAGGCGAGGACTGCCTTTGTCGAAACCATCTCATTCTCCACCTGACCACAAGGGAGGAAATCCTGAGGCTGATGTTGTCGGGCCCGCCGGATAAATGCAAATTGATCTGGTCCGGGTCACGGCTTCGTGACAAGAACCCGCGACAGAGCAGGAGTCAGACATGGCGAACGTGACCGTAGTGGGTGCCCAGTGGGGCGATGAAGGCAAGGGCAAGCTGGTCGACTGGCTCAGCCACCGCGCCGATGTCGTGGCGCGCTTCCAGGGCGGGCATAATGCCGGCCACACGCTGGTCGTCGGCGAGAAAGTCTACAAGCTTTCCCTGCTCCCCTCCGGTGTCGTGCGCGGCAAGCTGTCAGTGATCGGCAATGGGGTCGTCGTTGATCCCTGGGCCTTTATCGCTGAAGCCGAGCGGATCCGCGCCCAGGGCGTCGATATCAATCCCGACGTCGTCAAGATTTCCGAAACCGCCGCCCTGATCCTGCCGATCCACCGCGAACTCGATGCGCTGCGTGAAAACCGCGATGACGGCGAAGCCATCGGCACGACCCGCCGCGGCATCGGTCCGGCCTATGAAGACAAGGTTGGCCGCCGCGCCATCCGCGTCATCGATCTGATGGACGAGACGGCTCTGAAAGCGCGCGTCGCCGATATCCTGCATCACCACAACGCTCTGCGCCGTGGCCTCGGCCATCCCGAATACCCGGCCGAACAATTGCTCGCCGAGATCCTGGAAATCGCACCGCAAATCATCCCCTATGCCGCGCCAGTCTGGCGTGTGCTGGCCGATGCGATCCGGGCCGACAAGAAAATTCTGTTCGAAGGCGCGCAGGGCGCTCTGCTCGATGTCGATCACGGCACCTATCCCTTCGTCACCTCGTCCAACACCGTCTGCGGCCAAGCTGCGGCGGGCACCGGCGTCGGACCGAAGGATGTCGGCTATGTGCTCGGCATCGCCAAAGCCTATATGACGCGCGTTGGCGCTGGGCCCTTCCCGACCGAATTGCATGATGATGACGGCCAGCAGCTCGGCGAGCGCGGCCATGAATTCGGCACCGTCACAGGCCGCAAGCGCCGCTGTGGCTGGTTCGACGCTGTCATCACGCGCCAGACCCTGCAGGTCGGCGGCGTCACCGGTGTCGCCCTGACCAAGCTCGACGTGCTCGACGGTTTCAAGACGCTGAAAGTCTGCGTCGCCTACGAGCTCGACGGCCAGCGCCTCGATTATCTGCCCGCTGGCAAGGAAGCCCAGGCCCGGGTCACCCCGGTCTATGAAGAGCTTGAAGGTTGGCAGGGTTCGACCGCCGGCGCGCGCTCCTGGGCCGATCTCCCGGCTGAAGCGGTCAAATATGTCCGCCGCGTCGAAGAGCTGATCGAATGCCCGATCGCCCTGGTCTCGACCAGTCCGGAACGCGAAGACGTGATCCTGATGCAGGACCCGTTCCGGGCCTGACGCCGGTTGGAGCGGTTTTGATCCTCAATCTCCTGATTGTCGTCGTCGCGCTCGCCATTGGCGGGCTCTTGCTTTGGCCACGCCTGGCGAACAAACCGCTTTGGCGCGCCACGATTACGCCGCTGGCCTCGATCATCGGCAGCGGCTTTCTCGTGCTCGGACCCATCCTGGAAACTTCCTACGGCTATCTCGCTCCGGTGATGATGGCGGCGCTGTGTCTGGGGGCGTGGCTGTTCGGGTCAGCGATCCGCGCCAATATCCGCGATATCAATACTGAAGGTCATGACCGCGGCGTCCTGGCAGGCCAAATTGAGACCGCCTCATCCTGGGTGCTTGCTTTCGCTTATGTCATCTCGGTCGCCTATTATCTCAACCTGCTCGGTGCCTTCAGCGTCAGCCTGACGCCGTTCGACGACCAGCTGCACGCCCGTCTCGTCGCCAGTGCGGTGATGCTGATCATCCTCGCGGTCGGGTGGACCAAGGGCTTCAAGGCGCTGGAACGGCTTGAACAGGTTTCGGTCGGGATCAAGCTGGCGATCATTGCCGGATTGCTGGTCGGGCTGGCGGTGTTCAATGCCCGTCATATCGGCTCGGGTGAAATGCACGTCGTGGCGCCGCAAATAACGGGCTGGCCCGCCATCACCCTGGCATTTGGCCTGATCGTCACGATCCAGGGTTTCGAGACCTCGCGCTATTTGCGCGCCGAATACGATGCCGCGACTCGCATCCGCTCGATGCGACTGGCACAGATCATCTCAACGGCGATCTATGTCGTCTATATCGCGCTGATTGCTTATGTTTTCACGCCGAGCGAGTTGCCATTCAGCGAGACGGCGGTCGTCGATATGATGCGGATCGTGGCGCCGATTTTACCGATTCTGCTGGTTGGTGCCGCCCTGAGTGCCCAGTTCAGCGCCGCCGTCGCCGATACGGGTGGCTCGGGCGGGTTGATGGTCGAACTCAGCGGCGGACGCATCCCCCTGCGGCTGGCCTATGCGATCCTGGTCGGCGCCGGCTTCGTGCTGACCTGGACGTCCAATATTTTCGAGATCATCGCCTACGCCTCGCGCGCCTTTGCGCTGTATTACGCCCTGCAGGCCGCACTCGCAGCGCTGGCCGCCTGGCGCACTGGCGCCCAGCCCATCAAGGCCGCCGGTTTTGCCAGCCTGGGCCTGTTGGGTTTGGCAATGACCGTGTTCGGGACGCCGGTTGAGGGCTAGTCTCTATTCTGCGGCGTGCAATGCTGGCGGTTTTATGGTTGTTTGTGGGCCGGAGAAGCTGTCCTGGTTGCGCGGCACGTCAACTCGTTCGAGCCCGGATTTGCGATGAAGCGGTCGGTTTCAATCTTTCTGATGATCGTCGTGATGCTCGGCTTGGGCGGATTCGACACGGCACGTGCCGATGATCTCGTCCGGATCGAGTTGAGGTTTCCCGATACGTTGGCGGGTGGCGCGCCCGCTGAATTTCAGGTGCGGATAACCGTGCCGGGCGATCGCCTCGCCGCGCTCGAACTGCGCGATATGAGCCGCCGCACGCCGGACTGCCCGGGCGTAGATTATGACGTTCTGAGCGTCGTGAATGCTGATATCACCGCGCATGACCTTCGCCGTGACGGGCGGGTCGATCTCGTGCCGCGCGGGCCCGGTCCTGTCGAAATCACCTATCGGGTCTCGGCTGTGCTGCGTGCGGATGATGTCTCGATCAATAATGTCCTTGCCTGCAGTGTCGTGATCGTGGGTGCGGACAATATCTTCATCGACCGGCGGGCGATGTTTCCTGCCCTGCGTCCGGTGGACGAGACTGGCGAGCCGTTTCGCTTCGGCGAAGCCGAGGTGCGGCTGATCGGTTGGGCTGGCACCGGCCCGGTTGTCTTTCCCTCCGCCGAGCAGGTCGCGCCCAGCATCTGGCATCTCGACCACCTGGACGATTTGCGCTTCTCCTATCTCGCGGCCGGGCGGTGGACCGCAAGCCCGCACCGGTCCCGTGGCAATAGCGTCGCCGTGTATGGTTGGCCGCTGGATGGCGATCATGCGGCAGCAGCCGCGGCTCTGGGTGACGTCTCGGACATGGCTGGACGCGTTCTGGACTATCTCGAAACCGCCTGGGGAGGTGAAGGGATCGGCGGCTATTCCGCGCTCCTGCTTCAGACCGGCGGCCGGCACGGCGAATTCGCGGCCTTTACTGCGACGGCGCAGGGCAACGCGCAAGCGATGTTTTACGGGCCAGGCGTGGCCCCGGCGGCTTTGAGGATCGGCGTCGCGCACGAGATTGCGCATATCTGGGCACCCGGACGCTTGGGCTCGCCCAACCCTGACGCCACATCGCACTGGATTGGCGAGGGCCTCGCCGACTTTGCCTCCTATCGTGTCCTGATCGAACTCGGTGCGCTTGAGCCGTCCGCGCTACTGGATCGGGCCAATGTCGCGCTACAGAATCGCCAGATCGCGCATACACCCGAGCTCGCCGATTATGATTACGGATTTCTCGCCTGGTTGCGGCTGGATACCGGCGCGGATGGGGCGTTGTTATCACCGGGCCTTGATGCGTTCGTGCGCGCACTCATCGATGGCCATGACGCGCCGATCACCGCCGAGCGCTTCTGGTCGACGGCGATGCGGCTGGGCCTCTGGCGGGGTGAGACAGACAAGGCCCAGCTGGAGCAGACCATGCCCTGCCAGCTGAGGACGGGCGGAGAAGATTACAATCTCGTTGAAGGTCGCTGGCCCCGCTATGCGCTGGGCTGGGAGCTCTCGGATGAGCAGCCGGGTATGATTGCAAGAATCGTCGAGGACGGGCCGGCTGCGCGCGCCGGGCTGCAGGCAAGTGACCGGATACTGAGGCTGAAATCGGGCGGGTTCGGCAATATCCATCGGCCAGTGACGGCCGAATTCATTTCAGGTGATGAGCGCCGGTCCGCATCATTTCTCCCTCGGGGAGAGATGGGCCCACAAGTCTATTTGCAATATGTGGAAGACGTTGAGGTCACCCGGCTTTGGGCCGACATCGCGCCCCCCGCACGATGCCGGCCGCCGGCGAACCAAGCGGTGCGCTGACCCCTATTCAGCGGCGACCATGCGTGGCTGGCGCATCCAGTTCAGCAGGCGAGGTTTCATCGCAAGCGCTGGCTTTTCGACCGTCACGCGCATCACCCAGCCAGCCGCAATCGCGCTGGTCAGCATGATCGCGAACAGGGCGTTGGCACCGATGCCGGGGATCAGGGCGAAGGCCATCATGCCCAGCGGCCAATGCAGGATATAGACGCCGTAGGAGACATCCTCGACTTCGCGCAAGGCCTTGCCGACGCGGCCGGGCACATCCAGAAAGCCGACCCAGAGATAAAGCCAGGCTAGCGCGATCTGCAGCATCACCGGACCCATCGCCGTGCCTTGGCTGGCGAAGGCCGCCAGCAGGGCCAGCGCGACATAGCCGGCTGAGAGCGGAAGCTTGTCGCGAGCGGCATAGAAGCCGGCGCCGATCATGAAGGCAGGACCAAAGCGGGCCATGGTGCCGATCGTATCATCGCCGGGACCGCTATAGCCGAAGATCTGGTAGAGGACGCCAAACACGGCGGCCAGACCGGCCCAGACCAGGATCAGGCTGCGATGGCGGTAAAGACCGACGGCGGCGAGCAGGCCGACACCGAGATAGGCTAGCAATTCATAGCGGATCGTCCACAGCGCGCCATTCATCGTCTCGCCAATCGGAGAGGCATTGAACACGCCCGGCAGGCCGGCCATCGGGTCGGCTTGAGAGAGCATCACCAGCGGAAATTGCAGCGTCTGTGCATGGCTCCAGTATTGACCAAGCGGCAGCTCGGTGAAGAGTGGGCCAACGACGAGCCACATCAACATGACGGCGGCGATCAGGCCGGGGAAGATCCGCAGTACGCGCGACAGGGAAAAGGACAGCATGTCGGGGCGATTGAGCAGGCTGGCGGTGATCATATAGCCGGACAGGATAAAGAAGCCGTCGAGCGCCAGCTGCACCGTCGCATCGACGAATTGCGGCCAGACACCCTGATAAGGCAGACCCATCGGGATCAGCACCGCGTGCGCATAGACGACGACAATCGCAAAACCGATCCGCATTGCGGTGAAAGTGTTCGACTTGTCTTCGAGCCGGCCATGGCCGGAATGGAATATCGCTCGCATGGTTTCGTCCTCATCTGCCGGTCTGACTTAAGGAAGGAGCAAGATCCGGGCCGCGTTGCGCAGGCCGTGAACCTTTCGTTATTGAATTGAATTTGTTGAAAAAACCGGCGCCCAACTTGGAACGGGCTTAAGCCCCGACGCCCAAACTTTCTCCCGTATTGGGAAAAGGAGGGGCCAATGTCCCGTTTTAGGTTGCGTTATTCACTGGCCTTGGCAGTGAGCCTCGGTCTTCACGCCGGGTTTGGCGCATCGGCTTTTGCCGATGATTGTTCGCGCTTCGCCGACGCGCGTGATCATTATCTCGGGGCGACCAGCGATGGCATGACAGTCGCGCTTGATCAGATGGCGCGCCAGCGCCAGATCCCGGTCGATGTCGCGGCCTTTTATTGGGGTGGCACGCTATTGCAAGCCGATGACCGCGCCAGCCTCGCCAGCTTGGCCCAGCTCACGCTCGCCACATATCAATGGCAGGGCAATTGGGAGCGGGCCGAACACACCATGACCCGCATCGCCGACGAGCATGGCAGTCGCGTCGCAGCCCTGTATGCCGGCCTGATGTTCTCCGACAATCGCGGCACCCGTGACCCCTACCGCGCCCGCGCCTATCTCGCCGAAGCCGCGCAAGGCGGCAATCGCGATGCGGCTGCCTTCCTTGCGATGCATGATGCCTGTTTCGGGCAGAGCGTGGCGCTGAACTGAGGCCGGCGGGGCGGGCTGAAGCAGCCGTTAGTCCGCCTCGGCCTCGCAGCGCTCGTAGGGCTGGAGCAAATCGCCATTCATCGCGGCGCCATGGACGCCCGGCGCGCGCGCCGAGCGGGTCGTGATGATCGGCTCACCATTATAGGTGAGGACGGAGCCGACAATCTCGGCATCGCCATTGGGGTTGGTGAGGACAATGGATCGCTCCAGGTAGGGGGGCGAACCATCCGCCGGGGTGTGCCAGCCATCGATCATATTGATGATGCGCATGCCGTAGTCGAATTCGGGGTCGGGCCCGGGCGCGGTCAGGGAGAGCGCATAGCTGAGCTGGACGCGCTCCACCTCGCCATACCCTCCGAGCACGAGTTCGCCGGCATCGCCATCAATGCCCGATGGGTTGTCGGGTGTGGCGCGAACATCGAGGTCGAACCAGGGCGCCTCGGCATCGCCGCAGGCGGAGCTGCCATCGGCCAAGCGCTCGACATAATGGCCATTGGGCAAAGCGGGCAGGCCCTGAGCCTCCACGGGCGTGCTGGCACCCTGGAGCAGAATGGCGGCGAGCAGTCCGGTTGTGATCAGCATGGTAATCCCCTGAATTGTCGGTCTTACTTTAGCGGTGAGGGCTGTCGCAGCAATCCCCAAAACGGGGGAGGTCGCGTGTCTTTAGCCTTGTCTGGGCCAAGGCGCGCTTGCCAGAATCGCGGCACGGTTGCACGCTCGAACCTGGCACTTCAACAGACCTTCGCCGGCACGGCTTGGTCCCACCATCCGCGGAAATGGACCAACCCATGTCGATGTGGAGCAATGTTGAGACGGAGGGCGGCATCGGTCCGCGCGCGCCCTGGGTCGCTGAAGCGGGCGAAACCGTGCTTCGCGAGGTGAAGGTCGATGTGAGCGGTGACGTGCAATCGCACGGACGTGTGCGCCTCACGGGGGCGGTGACTATCCTCATGGGGGTCGGGTTTGGTGCCTGGGCCTTCTGGCGGCTCTGGCTTTTCATGCAGATGGATGGCTGGATTGTCCTGCGCCATCTGGACCTGTACCCGGTCACGCTGCTGGCCGAGGGCCTCAAGTATCTTCTGATCGGGCTCCTTTGCTGGGCTGGTGCCATCTATTTCGCCTGGGCCGTCCGCAAGGTGTTGCAGGGGGAGCCGGTGGATCGACACATCTTCACCGATCGCCGGGTGTTGACCGTGGGGGTTGAGGGCGGTGTCTACGAAGAAATCCGGGTCAGCGATATCGGGGCGGCGCGTGTCATCGAAGCCGCTGGCCGCAACCGCTTCTGTCTCGTGCGGCGCGAGGGTGTCGAGGGCAAATATCCCTTCTGGATCGACCCGGTCGAGAATATCGAGCCAGTGCTCGACTTCCTGCGGCGCACCTATCGCATCCCCGTCGAGCGCGAAGATGCATCGAAAAAGCGTGGCCGCTGAACGCCGCGCCCGGCTTGCCAAAACCTCCGCATCAAGCCACTCTGCGGGCAATAGTTCCAAGGGGTGCCCCGTGCGAAAGCCGAGGCTGAGAGATCACCCTTAGGACCGGATCCGGGTCATGCCGGCGTCGGGATGGAGCCAAGTGATGGACGAAGCTGAATTCAACGCATTCTGCGGCACGCTGCCCGCCACCAGCACCGTCGTGCAGTGGGGCGAGGCGCATGTCTGGAAAGTCGGCGGCAAGGTGTTTGCCGTTGGCGGCTGGGCCAAGGATATCGAAGGCTTCGGCATCTCGTTCAAATGCTCACCGATGACGTTCGAGATTTACAAGGACGAGCCGGGCATGCGCCCGGCGCCCTATCTCGCCTCGCGCGGCATGACCTGGCTGCAATGGACCGGGCCTGAAACGCTCGATATCGACATGCTGCGCGACTATCTCGGCGAGAGCCACCGGCTGGTCGCTGCGGGCCTGACGAAGAAGGCAAGGGCCGAGCTTGGGTTGGAGCCATGACGCAGGATTTCGATGATCTCCTGCTCGAGGGCGAAGCGGTGATCTGGCGCGGGGTGCCGGATTTCTCGCTGGCGAAAGGCAAGCTGCCGCCGCGTTGGCGGGCCAGGCTCACAATGTCCGCCTGGGCGCTGGGATTTATTGCGGCAACGACCGCCGCGGTCATATACGGTCACACGCGCGGCATGGACGGGTTTCTCGGGCTTTTGAACGGGCTCGTCGCCTTGCTGCTGGGCGCAATCTCCGTGGGGCTGGTGATTGGCATATTCAATGCGCGCCCCGAATTCGATCCGAAAACAGACCCCACCTATCTGCTGACGAATTTTCGGCTCGTCTCCCTCGACGTAACTGGCAATCGCTACAGCCTGCTGACGCGCAATATCGCGGGCATCCGCCTGACGCCCGAGGCCGGGGCGTTTGACCTGCATGTCTGGACCCGGTCTGACGAGGGTCCCGCGCTCACACTTTTCTCGCTCGCCGACGGCCCCGCCGTCGAGCGCCTCATCCTGCAAACCCTTTCACAGCCAAAACCGGACGCCCCCCAATGAACAAGCCCATGAATTTCGCAAAAGATGGCCAAGCCTCATTCGAAACCCCCAAAGTCACCACCGGCGCTCTGCCCGGCTCGCGCCGTATCTGGACGTCGCCGGTTTCCGCGCCGGGCCTGAAGGTGCCGCATCGCGAGATTGATTTGCATCCGACGGCGAATGAGCCGCCGGTGCGGGTTTACGACACCTCGGGGCCTTACAGCGATCCCAACGCGACGATCGATGTCGAGCATGGCCTGCCGCGCATCCGGCTGGCCTCGATCAAAAAGCGTGGCGGCGTCGAGGAATATGATGGCCGTCCGGTCACCCCGCTCGATAATGGCGGCGCTTCGGGCAAGTATCTGGCGCGCGAATTTCCTGGCCTGCACAAGCCCATGCGTGGCCTCGGCGATGCCCCGATCACCCAATATGAATTCGCCCGTGCCGGCATCATCACGGACGAGATGATCTACGTCGCCGAGCGCGAAAATCTCGGCCGCAAGACGCCGATGGCCGGCTTCAAGGAGCGCATGGCCGATGGCGAAAGCTTCGGCGCTTCGATCCCGGAATTCGTGACGCCGGAATTCGTCCGCTCCGAGATTGCCCGTGGCCGCGCCATTATCCCGTGCAATATCAATCACACCGAGCTGGAGCCGATGATTATCGGCCGCAATTTCCTGACCAAGATCAACGCCAATATCGGCAATTCCGCGGTCACCTCGAGTGTCGAGGAAGAGGTCGACAAGATGGTCTGGGCGATCCGCTGGGGCGGCGATACGGTGATGGATCTCTCGACGGGCAAGAATATCCACAACACCCGCGAATGGATATTGCGCAATTCGCCGGTCCCGATCGGCACCGTGCCGATCTATCAGGCGCTGGAAAAGGTCAATGGCGTCGCCGAGGACCTGACCTGGGAAGTATTCCGCGACACCCTCATCGAACAGGCCGAGCAGGGCGTGGATTATTTCACCATCCATGCTGGCGTCCGTCTCGCCTATGTGCCGATGACCGCCGACCGCGTCACCGGCATCGTCTCACGCGGCGGCTCGATCATGGCCAAA
>TARA_R110002051_G_scaffold13435_7_pt1 | contig 59614 bp, 59 predicted proteins | sample TARA_R110002051 | Tara Oceans TARA_R110002051 (sample SAMEA4397023) | marine metagenome | biome: Polar Biome; feature: [MES] marine water layer (ENVO:01000295) within the mesopelagic zone...; material: water (ENVO:00002006), including particulate matter (ENVO:01000060) such as......
TGATATTCCGCTATTTGTTAGTGATATGAGTTTTGGAGCTTTATCACGAGAAGCAAAAATTGCTCTTTCCAAAGGTGCAGAGCTATCTGGGACTGGAATTTGTTCTGGCGAAGGAGGTATGCTCCCCGAAGAACAGGCAAATAATTCTCGATACTTTTATGAACTCGCTTCCGCGAAATTTGGATTCAGCTGGGATAAACTCGATAATGTACAGGCCTTTCATTTTAAAGGGGGGGCAGGGTGCAAAAACGGGAACTGGCGGCCATCTGCCAGGAGCCAAAGTAAGTAAAGAAATTGCGAAGGTTCGCGGACTTCAAGAAGGAGAAACAGCTATCTCACCCGCTACCTTCCCAGATTTTCACGGAGTAGACGACTTTAAAGCCTTTGCAAAAGAAGTTAGAGAGCGCACCGGTGGAATTCCTATCGGATTCAAATTGGCAGCGAGTCATATTGAAAAAGATATTCAGTTTGCTCTAGACGTTGGGGTAGATTATATCATATTGGATGGCCGAGGAGGTGGCACAGGTTCTGCTCCTACTATCTTAAGAGATCATATCAATGTACCCACCATTCCCGCACTTGCACGTGCCCGAAAATACCTTGATAAGGTAGGTGCGACTCATGTGACTTTAATTATTACTGGCGGACTCAGAGTTGCAGAGGATTTTGCCAAAGCGTTAATGCTAGGTGCAGATGCCATCGCAGTATCCAATTCGGCCTTACAAGCTATTGGATGCCTAGGTATGCGTGCCTGTGGCTCTAACAATTGTCCGGTTGGCATTGCTACTCAAAAGGAATCTCTCCGTAGCCGATTGATTATTGACAGTTCAGCTAAGCAATTACACAACTATTTTGATGCCACCAATAATCTCATTAAGGTAGTAGCGAGAGCATGTGGATATGATGATGTAAGCAAATTTAACCACAACGACTTGTCTACCTTTGACAGGGATCTTCATAAACTAACAGGAATCAATTACGCAGGAGTCTTATGATACAAGAAACAGAAACAATCATTCACCTAGCGGCACAATACCTCGCCGCAGCCAATATTAGTTTTGTACCAAAAGAAGAAGACGATAGTCATACAAATTTCGGATTTGATGTGGAGCAATTGCGCTTGCTCTCTCACCCACTTTCGTCTAAAGGAGATCAACTAGCACTTAATTACAAGGACTTTTCATTAGAATGGATCTCTTTTAATGCTCATAACTCTTACCCTTTGGAGGGCAAAACACATGCTCAAGCTCTCGAATGGCTACAGCAAATGTCTTTAACCACTATTGCAAAGCCATATAGGTATAAATTTCACTATGAGTTGCCATATAGCATTCATAGTGATTACACCTTTCATATTGACAACTCAGCCGACTTAAAAACACTTGCTAATTTGAGAATCCTTACTCAAAAGGGGCTTGAGGAAATAATAAAGACGTTCCATTTGAAAGACAGCATCAGGATATGGCCGCATCATTTTGACACAGGGATATACGCGCCTTTACCGGAAACTTCAGATGTTATGGTAGGCCTTGGTCTTGCAATTCCAGATACAGTATCCGATGGACATTATTTTTATGCAAGTGGCTATAAAAATGGAAATCAGATGGACCCTACATCTTTCAATCGGCTATCGGTTGGAAAATGGGTTTCCGACACTTTTAAAGGAGGAGTTTTACCCGCAGAAAACAGTAACCAAGACCAGTTAGTAAAATTCTTTACAGAGGCGTTAAACCAACTTAAGGATTAAGGTGGTTATTTCGTTCTTCTTAGGAAATAGATCGATTACAAAGTAGCCAGTCTTAATTGCAAGTTTTAGTCGCTCGCAACATCTCTCTTTTTCCTGGAGGTCCAGGTAGGCGTTCTACGACAAAACCAACGGCTTGCATTGCTCTACGCACGCTTCCTTTGGCTGCATAGGTTACTAAAACCCCATTTTCGCGCAAAGCGATATACATCTTTTCAAAAATAGCCTCATCCCATAATTCTGGCTGTACTCTGGCCCCAAAAGCATCAAAATACACGAGATCATAAAGACCTATATCAGTGATATTCTCAAAGCGCTCTTGGCGTTTGGTCAATCTATAATCAGTTGTGATTGGATGCTGCTCGCCCCAAGAAAGAGAATGCATTTGATTATAATATTGTAAGGCATTGGTTTGTGTAAGTTGGCTCGAATAATCCATCGCCGCAACTTCTTCTTCAGAAACCGGATAGGCTTCAATTCCTGTATACTCTATTTCTGTATTAAGAGCTTGTGCTTCAAAGAGCGTTAGCAAAGCATTTAATCCAGTCCCGAATCCCATCTCCAAAATTGCTATGGGTTGGGTCGTAGGCATTTTTGAAACGTAATGTTGTAGTCCCATACCCAAGAAAACATGACGCGCTTCTTGAATGGCGCCATGTTTACTGTGGTATTGCTCATCCCACTCAGAGATTTGGATCGTTTTCGAACCGTCTCCGGTTGTGATGATTTCACGTTTCATTAGCTACAATAGTAGTCTTAATTAGTCTTAATCAAAACACCATCGGCCATAAAGCGGAGTTCGCGTTTTGACTCGGTGATTGCAGCAATTTCTTCAGCAGTTTTTCCTGCATCTTTAGCCATATGCTGTAATTCGTCTACAGACACTTCCTCAAGATAAGCTTTACCTTCAACGATCGCTTGTCCTTCAGCATCCAAAGGAACGAAGAATCCGTAATCCTTGAATTTTACAAACACCTCTTCTTCTTGAGCGATATCAAGACGCATCCAACAACCTTTTGATTTACAAACGGCATTAATAGGAGCCTCAAATTTAACTACTGCCGTATCTCCTGGCTTTAATTGGGCATACTTCTCATTGATCTCAGCCTGTGTCATTGCGTCTGTTGCAGAGATTTCAGCTCCAAAACTTGCATAATCTTCTTGTGATGAAGCAGTTGTTTCCTCCGCTTTCGCGAAAGCTACCGCCTCCTCTTTTTTGTTCTCTTGGGTAGACTCTGCACATCCTATCATCATACATCCAGCCAAGGCTACTACTAATAAAGTCTTCATACTATTTGATTTTAAGTAATTACCTGACAAAATTATGAATTTCTAGACGCTCTCGGGTGTTAAATTCATAAATTTGCAGAGAAATACAGTTATACCTATGAAAATCACTCAAAGACCTAGTTCGAAGATTGCAGATATCGATTTTAATAACCTCACTTTTGGGAGTGTTTTTACAGATCATATGTTCATATGTGATTATGTAGACGGGGCTTGGAAAGAGCCAGAAATTGTGCCTTACGGCCCAATGTCTATCGAACCTAGCGCCAAGGTATTTCATTATGGGCAAGCTGTTTTTGAAGGAATGAAAGCCTTTAAAGATGAGGCTGGCAAAGTGTGGCTTTTTCGCCCAGAGGACAATTGGGAACGCATCAATAAATCCTCAGAACGTTTAGCAATGCCTGCCTTTCCTAAAGATTATTTCTTTGAAGGCATGGATCAGCTTTTGAAAATGGATAGCGATTGGATCAAGCCTGGAGACGGTAATGCAATGTATATCCGCCCCTTTGTGATTGCAACCCAAAATGGAGTTTCAGCTTCTCCTTCAAATAGCTATAGATTTATGATAATCTGTGCTCCTGCACAAGCTTATTATTCTGGAGAGGTAAATGTGCTCTTTGCTCAGAAATATAGCCGCGCCGCCGATGGGGGTGTTGGTTTTGCAAAAGCAGCTGGTAATTACGCCGCTCAATTTTACCCTACAAGCCTAGCAAATGCAAAAGGCTACCAACAAATCGTATGGACAGATGCCAGTACTCATGAATTCCTTGAAGAAGCAGGAACCATGAATGTGTTTTTCCGTATTGGAGACACTCTTATTACAGCACCAACTAACGATCGCATTCTTGATGGAATCACTCGCAAAAGTATCATCGCCCTCGCCGAAAAAGCTGGTGTAAACGTTGAAGTTCGCCCAGTACGCGTTTCTGAAATCGTCGCTGCTTCTAATGCAGGCGAATTAAAAGAAATTTTTGGAGCAGGAACTGCTGCGGTTGTGGTACCCTTTAATTCTTTTGGACATGATGAGAAAGATTATCAACTACCAGCTCAAAATGACGACAGCTATGCACGTCGTTTCAAAAAAGCTCTTAACGATATTCAATACAACCGTGCAGAAGATACAATGGGCTGGAGACGTGAAGTTAAGTAAGCTGTAAATAGACAATTTTCCGTAACTTTAGAGGTCTAACAAATACCCCATTATCATGCGCGGCGGAAGAAGTTTAAAAATCAGAATACTTATAGGTCTTTGTATTGCAGCCTTTGGCTACTTTCAATATTGTAGTAATAAAGAAACAAACCCCTATACTGGTACTGTTCAGTCTATTGACATGACTCCTGCTGAAGAAATTCAAATTGGTCAGCAATACGCTCCTGGCATGGCCGAGCAACATGGCGGACTATACCCAAATCAAGAATTACAGGCAGAAATTGATCGCATAGGAAATAAACTTGTGCGCAATAGTGTGGCTGCTCAAACTCCTTATGAATATGATTTCCATTTGTTGAGAGACGAAGAAACCATCAATGCCTTTGCCTTACCTGGTGGACAAATTTTTATGACCTATGCCCTATTGAGTCGTTTGGAAAACGAAGATCAAATTGCCGGGGTTCTAGGCCATGAAATTGCACATGTACTCGGAAAACATAGCGCAGAACGTGTCTCTAAAAGCAAAATGTGGCAAACGGTTTCTATGGGCGCCGAAGTTGGCGGAGGCATGGGACAAGCCGTAGGCTCTATTGGTCAGAATGTATTACTTGGAAATGGTCGAGAAGACGAATTGGAAAGTGATCATCTGGGTGTTTTATTTATGATGAATGCTGGGTACGACCCCTATGAGATGATAGGCGTTATGGAAATTTTAAAAGCCGCTGGTGGTCCAAATAGAACCCCTGAATTTCAAAGTACACATCCAGATCCTGAAAACCGTATGGAACGCATAAAAGAAAGTATCGAAATACATAAAAACGGTGGCTAAATCGTTTTCGTTAAAAGCATCCCTAATCCCGCCATCGCGGGATTTTGTTTTTTATCTTTACAGTACCAAAATACATTACTTTGAATAAGAAAACCATCCTAATGATTCTCGATGGCTGGGGCGTCGCTCCAGACCAAAAAGTATCTGCCGTAGATCAGGCGCAAACCCCTTTTGTCGATAGCCTATATACCAAATATCCACATAGTACTTTACTCACTCATGGTGGTAACGTTGGGCTTCCAGAAGGTCAAATGGGCAATAGCGAAGTAGGGCATATGAATTTAGGAGCTGGTCGCATTGTGTATCAAGATTTAGCAAAAATTAATTTGGCAATTAAAAATGACACTTTAAAGGACGAAATAGTATTAAAAGAGGCTTTCGCCTATGCTAAAGCATACAAGAAACCCATTCACTTGCTAGGCCTCGTTTCTGATGGCGGAGTGCATTCTCATATTGATCATTTGAAGGGTCTTTTATTAGCTGCCGAAGAAGCTGGAATTCCGCAAACGTATATTCATGCGTTTACAGACGGTCGGGATGTAGATCCAAAATCAGGTAAGGGTTTTTTGGAGGATGTAGACGCTTTCGCGAAAGCGCACTCGGCACAGCTGGCCACAGTCATTGGAAGATATTATGCCATGGACAGAGACAGCCGCTGGGATCGTGTACAAAAAGCTTATGATCTGCTTGTCAATGGAAGCGGTACCTTATCAGAAGATATTGGTAAAAGCATGCAGGCAAGTTATGAGGCCGATATTACCGATGAGTTTATAGATCCTCTAGTGATGGCAGAAAATGGCAAGCCCATCGCTACCATCGCAGAAGGAGATGTTGTAATCTTTTTTAATTTCAGAACTGATCGTGGTCGCGAACTTACACAGATGTTATCGCAAAAGGATTTTCCTGAACAGGGAACTAAAAAACTTAATTTGCATTATGTCACATTGACTAATTACGACAACACTTTTGAAGAAGTAAACGTCGTATATGATAAAGATAATTTAGTCGATACTTTGGGTGAAACTTTGGCGAAAGCCGGAAAAACCCAAATTCGAATCGCAGAAACTGAGAAATACCCACATGTTACCTTCTTCTTTAATGGAGGCCAAGAAATTCCATTTGAAGGTGAAAGTCGTCTTTTATGTCCATCTCCAAAAGTGGCAACCTACGACTTACAACCAGAGATGAGCGCCTATGATATAAGAGATAAAATCATTCCTGAAATTGAAAAAGGAGAGGTTGATTTTATTTGTTTGAATTTTGCCAATCCGGATATGGTGGGACATACTGGTGATATGAAAGCCGCTATCAAAGCTTGTGAAGTGGTTGATAGTTGTACAGAATCTATTGTAACGGCTGCTCTTGAACATGAGTATACAATTATCATTATTGCCGACCATGGTAATGCAGAAACGATGATCAATCCTGATGGATCACCTAATACGGCCCACACTACCAATCCAGTGCCTATTATTCTTGTCGACCCAGATATTAAAGAAATACGAAATGGAATCTTAGCCGATGTAGCACCTACTATCCTTGATTTATTAGGTGTTGAGCAGCCAGCAGTCATGGATCGTAAATCTCTGATATAAAGATGCTACATAAATATAAATTCACCTTACTCAAACTTACGGCTTTGCTATGGACCCTTTTTGGTTTTGGTCTTGCCTATACTTCCATTATCAAAGACATTAAATGGATTGCGCTATTAGGACTAGCTTTTGGTCTTTTTTGGACATTTACGCTATTCAAGTCGTTGAAATTCCAAGGAAGAAATAGATATACTTGTTTTAAAACATTAATATACCCCCCTATGAAATTAAAAAATTTAGTTGCCTATACTATATGTGTTGCATCTCTTAGTATGTTCTCATGCAAGGAAGAACCTAAAGACTCTACAACTACAGAAATAGAAGTTAAAGTTGTTTCTGATTCTATTGAAGATGAAATATTAGATACTTCAGACGACCCAATTTTATTAGGTAAAACCAAGCGTAGCCAATTACACGATGAACCCTACTCAAAATGGTTTACACCCACCTATGACGAATATGTTGTTGATACAGCGACGGTAAAAGTTATTGGTAGAAAATTGCGCGATGCACATCTAACCATCTTTATGGGCTCCTGGTGTGAGGATAGTCAGCTGCAAATTCCAGCTATGTTTAAGGTTCTTGATCAAGCAGGATTCAACCCAAATCACTATACTTTAGTGACCGTATCAGAAGAAAAAGACACTCCTAAGGGTTTGGAAAAAGGAAAAAACATCACATTTGTTCCAACTGTTATTGTGAATATGGAGGGCAAGGAAATTGGACGAATTGTTGAGTACCCAATTGAAAGTTGGGAAAAAGATTTAGAGAAAATTATAAATGGCGAGCCTTACAAACATGCCTATGAGGAGTAAATTATCAAGCTTCAAAAATTAAAACTTCTATATAAAAAAAGAAACGCGGCTTCCATCTCTCCCTTTGGAACAGAAGTCCTTATTACAGAGGGAGATTCACTCATGAATCTTTTGTAACTTTGCGCAAAATTTAAAACCATTGGACAAAATAACCATTGCAGTAGATTTTGACGGAACTATCGTTACCAACGCTTATCCAAGCATAGGCAAACCGTTACTTTTTGCATTCGAAACCCTCAAAAAGTTACAAAACGAAGGTCATATTCTTATTTTATGGACCTATCGTGAGGGAACAAAACTTGCTGAAGCTGTTGATTTTTGCGCACAAAATGGATTGACTTTTTATGCGATAAATAAAAGCTACCCTGAAGAGATAATGGCCGATAATATTAGTAGAAAAATACATGCCGATCTTTTTATTGACGATCGCAACATAGGTGGCATGATGGGATGGGGAGAGATTTATCACTTGATAAGTAATGAAAAATCCAATTCTCCAAAGCTCAATCAAAAAAGAAAAAAAATAGCAAACAAAGGTTTCTTCTCCCGTATTGAGGATCTTTTTAAAGACGAAAATAGTTAGTATGATTATCCAAAAAAGTAGAGAAGAAATTGAGCTCATGCGCGAAAGTGCATTGATTGTTTCCAAAACCTTGGGAATGCTAGCTGGGGAAGTAAAACCAGGGGTAACCACCCTTTATCTGGATGGACTTGCTGAAACTTTTATAAGAGATCATGGTGCTATTCCAGGATTTTTAGGCTTATATGATTTTCCAAATACACTTTGTATGAGTCCCAATCAACAAGTAGTACATGGTATCCCCAATGATAAACCGTTAGTAGAAGGTGACATTATCTCCATTGACTGTGGTGCTATCAAAAATGAATATTATGGAGACCACGCCTATACCTTTGAGGTGGGCGAAGTGGCAGCAGACATCAAACAATTACTAGAAGTTACTAAGCAGTCTTTGTACAAAGGAATTGAACAATTTAAACTTGGCAATCGTGTTGGTGATGTTGGCTATGCCATACAAAAACATGCCGAAGATCACGGCTATGGTGTCGTACGTGAATTAGTTGGTCATGGCCTAGGAAAGACTATGCATGAAGATCCTGAAATGCCTAATTACGGGAAACGTGGTCGCGGCAAGAAATTTACAGAAGGTATGGTAGTTGCCATAGAACCTATGATCAATTTAGGGACTAAAAACATAAAGCAACATGATGATGGGTGGACGATTACTACCCGTGATAATAAAGCAAGTGCGCACTTTGAACACGATGTTGCGATCGTTGATGGAAAACCAGAATTGCTCTCCACCTTTGCCTATATTTATCAAGCCTTGGGTATAAAAAGTGATGAGGAACTCCCTTTCCGCCAACAAGCCTTGGTCTTATAAACTGTGAAAAATATTTTTAAATTTTTTCTTAATGCGATTCCGCGACCCTTGCTCATACGTTTGAGTTATGTGGTACGACCGGTTTTGGCTTTATTTCTGAAAGGCAATCGCTATACGGATCCCATTGATGGAAAAAGTTTTCGCAAGTTCTTACCCTATGGCTATGGCGCTCCTCGTGAAAATGTACTCAGCCCCTCTACCCTTTCTTTAGAACGCCATCGACTATTATGGCTGTGGCTAGAACGGGAAACAGAATTCTTTACAAAGCCTTCCAAGGTTTTACACTTTGCGCCTGAACAAGCTTTTTATAAGCGCTTTCGTGAAATGAAACATCTAGATTATACTACAACAGATCTCAACTCACCTTTAGCAGATGTTAAAGCAGATATTTGTGATCTGCCGTTTAAGGACAACGACTATGATATAATCTTCTGTAATCATGTCTTAGAACATATTCCAGATGATGCTAAGGCAATGAGCGAATTGTATAGAGTTCTCAAACCGGGAGGTATGGCGATTTTACAAATTCCTCAAGAACTCGATAGAGAAGTCACCTTTGAAGACAATACCATTACAGACCCTACCGAACGTGCAAAAATCTTTGGTCAGTATGACCACGTACGCGTTTATGGTCGAGATTACTTTAATACCCTTCGCAAGTTTGGATTTATAGTTGATGAAGTGGATTACACCAACCAACTTTCTAAAGAAGAGGTAGATCGTTACCGACTGGCAAATGGAGAGATATTACCCGTTTGCAAGAAGTAGAATGTTTTAGATTGTATTACATTTAGTTTAAGAAATTAACTTTCCTAAATAAAACAATTACCATGCGCACCTTCCTCCTTATTCTCTTTGCTGCTTTCCATCTTTCACATATCAACGCGCAGACCTCTGCAGAGGCCTTACAGAAAGAAATTGATCAAACAGTATGGAAACCTTTCCAACAGGCATTTCAAACGCTAGATGGGGCTGCTCTGAATGCCACTTATGCAGATCAGGTCCTTCGTATTACTCCTTCTGGTATCGATACCCAAAATAACTTTAAAAAAGGAAACCTTGAACGCTTTGCTCAAAACAAAGCCACTGGTGAAAGTATTAGCCTTGATTTTTGGTTTGATAGTCGGACGACTCAAGATGAAATCTCTTATGAAGTTGGATTTTACCGTATAGGATTCACCGGAAAATCTGGCAATACCACCTATAGTTATGGGCAGTTCCATATCGTGATTCAAAAAATAAATGGGCAATGGAAAATTACTCAAGATTGGGATACTGCTACCTTGAAAGGTGCCCCAATTAGCGCAAAAGATTTTGAATTACAAGCCCCCAGACAATTCTAAAGTTCGCTCTCTTATATGAAAACACTCAAAATATTAAATATCATAATTGTTGTGATTTCAGCAATTCTAACTGTAGGCCTGGTCGCCACTCAGTCCATGGCAGCGCTTCTGTCTATTGCCACGGTATTTTCTTTCTGTACTATGTGGTTTTTCTAGTTTTTGTGATCATCACTGGCAAATCAGTATTCAGCCAAGGTGTAAAAATTGTCATATGGATCTTGTTCTTAATTCCTCTAATCGCTTTGCTCTTATTCCCATATGAAGTTACTGAGTTTCTAATGCAAGGAGTTCATCTTGACATGAAATAAATGAAATCTAAAACCTTAAAACTAATTTTGTTTGGCTTCCTAGCCCTTATTTCTAGTGGTGCTGGGGTGGCATATGGAGTCCAAGTATATGTAGGCATCCATGCATTAGTTGTAACCGATTACAGTGATTATCTATATGGGCGTCTTGGACTTCTAACACTAGTTGCTCTTGGAATTGCTGCACTCGCTCTCTGGGTTGGATTTTGGGCCATTCGGAAGTTTAGAAAAGTGCTAAAGAGTTGAGAAATTTATTTCAGAAGTAATTTTTCAAAACCAGCGGTCACATAGGTTCCCGTTGAATCATTCTCTTTGGCAAATACAAGATAAGCATCAACATCCTTTAGATCAGATAATACAGCTTTAGATTTTTCTAAACCCATTGCCATAAAAGCAGTAGCATATGCGTCGGCGGTGGCGCAATCTTTTGCAATTACCGTTGCTCCTAAAACATCACTTTTTTCTGCACTCCCCGTCAAAGGATTGATGGTATGCACATACTGTTGTCCCGTTTGCTCATCTACTCTATTTTTTCGATAATTCCCTGAACTCGCCATTGACAGATTCTCTAAGGCAACGACAGCAACATGACTGCGATTATCTTGTTCAGAGTTGACACTTTCTACACCTACTGTCCAAGCTTTTAAACTACTTTGATTTTTACCACTTCCGCGAACTTCTCCGCCTAACTCAATTAAGAAATGTTGTAAAGCACGAGATTCTAAATAGACCGCGATTCGATCGATACCATAGCCTTTAGCTACCGCATTAAAATCGAGGTAGACTTCTGGGAATTTTTTGGAAATCTTGCCGTTTGGCGAAATTGCGATTTTATCCAAACCTACATACTGCATCATAGAATCCAAGCGTAGGCTGTCAAAAACGGCAATGGGTTTTGTATCTCCAAAACCATAGGCATTGCGCAAACCTCCAACCGTTGGATCAAAGTAATGGTACGTCGTTTCATATACCTTTCGCGAAAGCGTAAACACTTCTTTAAACATTTCGTCCACGATCACAGTAGTATTTCCCCTATTGATTTTGGAAATATCACTTTGAGGTATGTAGGTAGACATGGATTTATTTACTCTATAAATCACAGAGTCTATTCCTTTTTGAACCACTGCTGCATTCTCTGCTGTACCATAATATTTAACAGCATAGGCCGTCCCAAAGGCTTCTCCTCGCAGTGTGATTTCATCAACGGTTTCAGGGCCACTACAGCCAATAATAAACAAGCAGATTAGTGAAAGTAAAAAGCGCATGATTAGATTTCTTGGAGTCCGTTATAGATAAGCGTATACGGCTCGTCTTTTTCGACTGGATGTTGATAATTATCACCATGACCCAGCCCCACACCTGCATAAAAGGTACGCGCTTCAAACTTGAGCGCATGCTCTTTCATCTTTAGCATAAAAGGAGTGTCATATAGGTTGGCATCATCTGGAAATGATTTAGCACGTACGATTACAAAGTGTAGTTTTTTATCTTTTAAAGCAACAAATTGAGGATCCTTTTTGAGTTTGGAATTGACACCCATAAACTCATATCCTTGTTCTTCCAATTCCTTCCCAACAATGTTCATTGCGAGATTGTGTAACTCCTGCTCTGTAAGAAATACCGCCATTGAACAAAGATACAAAGGCTATTCTAAAAATGAAGATTACTTGTTCAATACCTGTTTGAAATAAGCCGCTTTTTGAGTATCTCCAAGCTCGGTATACAAAAGCACGACTTCTTTGCCTAACTCGGTGTCTGTCGTGTCTAGTAAAAACGCTTTTGCTAGACTATCTGTAGCAATAACTCCTCTATTAATAGCTCCATAAAACTGGGCGACAGTCATCCAATATTGTTTTTGTTTAGGAATTGCAGGATTGGCAATCGCCATCGTGCTGAAACCTTTTTGTAAGGCGGCATGTGCCGCTGGCTGCTTGACCAAACTTAATAAAAAGGTATAGGCAGCCTCTAATTGTGGATTCACGACAAGAGCATCTTTAATTGCATCTACTGCTTTTGAGTACTGTTTTATAGCGGCATAACAATAAGCCGAATTGAGCAACATATCAGTATTTGACCCATCAATTGCTTTTGCCTTTTCAAAGAATCCCAGTGCCGCATTATAGTCTTTATAGTAGGTGTACTGAATCGCACCCAAATTATTTAAAACATAAGGTTGATGTGCATCAATCTCTAAGGCACGCTCATACAATGCCTGGACTTCTTTTATATGTTCTGTGCCCTTTGGCTCAAGTGATCTTATAGGCAAAGTTGTAAACAGTTCATCAGCGAGAAAGGTATGTGCTCTAAAGGAGTTTTGTAAATGTTTGATATCATGACGATATAAGACCAAAGTATTTTCCCAGTCGTCATTGCGCTCAATGGTTCGCAAACTATATATCCCAATAATAAAAACAAGACAGCTTAACAATGCAATATTTGCCGTTTGCATAGAAAATTTCGCTTTCGCGAAAGCGTAGCCACGCCACAACAATATTCCAAGAACCAAAACAAATCCAACAGAGAATATATAAGCAAATCGTTCGGCGACAATGCCTACCATTGGGTATACTAAATTGACAACAATTGCCATTACACCCAACCATATGACCAAGGCCAAGCCTAATACATCGCGTTTCAAGAATTTAATAATACCATAGATCCCTAAAGGAATAAAAATCAAGATCGCCACCCATACTTGCCAATAAGAAAAATCAGCCAAAGGAATCTGACTGTATCCATAATAAAAGGAAAGATCTTCTGGAAAAATGAGTAGTTGTAGATATAAGAATGCCGAGTAGCATCCAATACCCACACGAGTTAGAAAACTATCATCAACAAATAACGGATTTTCAAAAAATTGAAAGGTTCTAAATTCTTCCCCTGGAATGGCCGCTCTTAGGACTAAAACTATCACTAAAGACAGAGTCACCGAACCCACTGCCATTAAAATACGTTTGCCAGAGGTACTCGTATAGTATAGAAGTACAGGTATCAACCCAAAAAAGGCTAAGGAGCTCATCTTACTTAAGAATGCCAGTAAAGCCAAGGCACCAATTCCCCACAAGCGTTTTTTCAAACCTTCCCTTGCAAATCGCACACATTCTATGAGTGCCCATAGCAGGAATACCATCATTAATAATTCGTCTCTACTCTTAATGTTATTTACGACTTCCGTATGGATAGGATGCACCATAAATAATATGGTAATGATAAGCGGTAATCCAAAGGAATAGCCTTGAAGAACCATGCTCAGGAGATAGAGTAGTAAAAAACCATTTAAAGCATATAATAGAATATTAATAAGGTGACTAACATTGGCCTCGGTAAGCACATTATTGTCTAGCTTTTCCTGGGGTTGCTGAGAATCTGGCAAAGCGCCAAAGAGGGATTTTTCTATCGCAAAGGTCGTATGTGTTAATGGGCGATATTCAAAGCGTGTTTCTCCATCATCTGCATAATAATTGGTAAAAAGTCCGGGGATATTCTCAATACCATCTGCTGTTTTAGGATTTCCATTAGTGACATAATAATCATCCATGCCATATTCATTATCGATGGCATTGAAATACACTAAAAAAGGGAGTAACAGTACAAAAAGATAGCTCAATTTGCGTTGTCTTGCAGTAAATTTTAAAATCATAAAGAACCTAAACTTAGTCAAATATAACCATTCTTAATAAAGAAAAATACAAGCTAAAAAAATGAGTAACACGCAGCAATTAATTACTCAACGTCTCAAATTTAAAGGAATCGATGGTAAAATCACTTTATAAATTGTTTCTGGCAAGTCGTTTATTAAAGGAAGATCAACTTCTGAAAAACTGACATTATCCCAACCTAATGGCGTGGTTTCTTTGGCCGCTCTCATTAGCCCGCGACGAAGTTTTTTAGTATGATTGAGATAATTTTCTTTTTTAAGAAAAAGCCATATTCGATCTTCTTCATGTTCCTCTTTAAACTGTTTAAAACCAAGATATTCATTAAACCCAATTGCCTTTTGATTGTCTTTGCGCACTTCAATAAATATTTCCTTCATATCCATAAGGTAAAAATGGAAATCTAAAACACAAAGTGCTGAGGCTACAGCTGTTCGGGATGCTAAAAACTGTTGATCCCAGATAAAAATACCAGCTTCTATAGTCATCTCTTCGAATGAACGAATATTTCCATTGAGCAATCCTACACGTCTTCCCTTTGCTTCTATAACAAAATAATAGTGCATCGCATTATCAATGCTGTCAAACCATTTTTCTTGATCTGCCTTTGTAATTTCTTTCTGATAAAACATGCGGGTACGTATCGCTGGGCTATTCCGCTCTAGGCGTACCAGTTCTAAGTCGGCTTTTTCCAACCGCCTTAGGGTCACATTGTATTTTTTAATAATCATAATTCCTTCTGTGCAATGGAGTACATAGGCTTACTGTTTAAAACAATGAAAATATGCTTTATATAACCTCCAACAACTCCAAAACATAGTAAAATTAAGCTCGTTGAGAATAGTATGGTCACAATGAGAGCAGTAAAACCACGTACGGGAACATCATAAACAAATCGAGCAATTACAAAAATAATTCCCGCTAAAAAGCTTAGGGATGATAATAATAAACCACCTAGAGTCATAACTTTCAAAGGCCAGGTACTGTAAAATAAAGTAGATTTCGCTACCATTCCAAATAGTTTGCCTAAGGAATATCCAGAACGCCCGTTGGGTCTTTTGTAATGAGATACTGTTACAAAGGCAATTTCGTTAGTATACCAAAAAAGTACTTCGTCTAAGAAAATAAAATGTCTATTATGCTGAAGCATTTGATCTACAAGGCTCCGTGAAAGCAAACGAAATGACGACCCTTTGTGTGGTCCACCTTCAAGAAGTTTACTGCCAGAACGGAGAATACTACTTCCCAATTTACGCCAAAAGGAATGCTGTTTCTCGCCAACACCATATACCAGATCGGTCAGTGTATCCTTCTGTTTTTGAATTAGTTTAGGAATATCTTCAGGTGTATTTTGCAAATCATCATCTATAGATATTACAAAGTCTCCTTTGGCATTTTGAAATCCACAAAAGGTGGCGCTATGCTGACCATAATTACGCGAAAAGCGGATGAGTTTAACAGTTTCAGGGAACTGCGCTTTTAATAATTGTAAGACTTGCCAACTACGATCCTCTGAATAATCATCGACAAAAATTACCTCAAAACTACCCTCAAGGTCTGCAAAAGTAGCGTGAATACGAGCGTACAAATCTTCAAGCGAGACAGCGCTATTATACACCGGAATAACGACAGAATAGAGGATCATTCGTTTAATATTAGATCTAGACTAGGGTCCATTTTAAAACTAAAATTGTCTCAAAACAATTACATTTGCAAGTATAAACATTTTTATTGGCACACCTTTATGATCCCATTTAATGTCCCTTTCGCATCTGGAGATGAATTGACACAGATTTCGGCGGCAATAGCCGATAATAAGCTCTCTGGTAATGGACATTTTACAAAAAAATGTAAAGCCCTTTTCAAAGAAAGGTATGGTTTTGATAATAGCTTTTTAACCACGAGTTGCACAGCGGCTATTCAGATGGTTGCAATAGCCATGGACTTAGAAGCTGGAGATGAAATTATACTTCCTTCTTATACCTTTAGTTCTACACCAAATCCCTTCTTGATTGCAGGAGCCACAGTAAAATTTGCCGATTCAGAACCTGATCATCCTAACGTTTCTTTAAAGTCTATAGCTTCTCTTATTACCCCAAAAACAAAGGCTGTCATGGTGGTGCATTATGGCGGATACGCTTGCGATATCATAGGTATCAAGGCATTGTGTGACCAACATGGTTTGCTTTTAATAGAGGATGCTGCTCAATGCATACAGGGCTTTTACCAAGGGAAACCTTTAGGGAGTTTTGGAGACTTTTCGGTATTTTCTTTTCACGAAACCAAGAATATCCACTGTGGAGAAGGCGGACTGCTTGTTGTCAACAATCTGGATTATGTAAATAAAGCAGAGACCATTTGGAACTACGGTACAAATAAGAAAGCTTTTTTAAGCGGGGAAGTCGACAGCTATGAATGGACAGGATTAGGACTTTCATTTTGTCTTTCAGAGATCAATGCTGCTTATTTATACGCCCAATTACAGCATGTTGAAAAAGTTACACAAACACGAAAATCACTTTGGGAATCCTACTTTCGAGCTTTGAAACCTTTAGAGAAATTAGGGCTACTCAAACTCCCACAAATTAAGGGAGAAGATAGCAGTTATCATACCTTTTATGTGTGTACGCTTTCGCGAAAGCGGTATCTCGACCTTCAAAAACATTTACTCACTAATTTTGTTTTGGCTGTACAGCACTACTACCCTTTACATGAAAGTGCCTTTGCTAAAGCAGAAGGCCTCAGTGCAGATTTACCCAATGCTAGTTATTTTGGAGATAACCTTCTGCGATTACCATTGTATGAAGGCTTAACAACAACTCAAGTTGACCAAATTACCAAGCTTATTTTAGATTTCTACAAAAACTAGTTTCCTTTCAAAGCATTGAGAAAGTCGGGACGTTTATTTCTAGAAACTGGCACCTTATTATTTTCTGAGAGTAGTACATAGCCCTCATTGAGGTAACGTTCTATGTGGTCAAGATTAATGAGATGGGATTTATGTACATGATAGAAAAGACTGTGGTCAAGCATTTTTGTAAAATGCCCAATACTACTGGAACTCAGTAACGGTTTTCCATTTTGAATGATAATCTTGGTATATCCATCTACTCCTTCGCAACGAATAATATCTGCAATGGTGATAAATTCTAGGCCATCTTGTGTAGGCACAACGATTTTCTTTTTCTGAAATGTCTGTACGCCCATATTGGCGATGAGCTGCTTGTTCTTTTTTAGAGCGTCTTTAGACTCGACATTCTGAATGGCTTTGGAAACCGTTTGAATGAGATCTTCGCGATCTAAGGGTTTGACGAGATAACCAATAGCACAATGCCGAATAGCTTCCAAAGCATAAGAATCGAAAGCGGTGGCAAAAATGATTTCAAAATCAGGCGTACCCACTTGGGATAGTAGTTCGAAACCATTCATTTCTGGCATTGCAATATCCAAGAATACCAAATCTGGCTTAAGGGATTGGATCAATTCAATCGCTTCATGAGGATCTTGTGATTGTGCAATAATCTCCAATTCGGGACAGTACCGCTCTAATTTGCTTTGTAGAATGGCTAATGCCTTAGGTTCATCATCTACTATTATTGTCCTAATCTTCATGATCTATCATACTATTAAACGTAAGGTGTACTGCTGTCCCTACTGGATTTTGTAATTCCTCAACACTATGTTCAATATGCCATTTTCCATTATATTCTAATAATTTAAGGCGGTCCTGCAATACAGTAGTCGATCTATTTTCGATGGTCTTTGTGGTTTTCTTAAAAAGCTCTTTGGCAGCCGTAAGACCTATTCCATCATCAATGACAGAGACTTGGAAGCCATCATCTTCTAGTGCCCTAAACTCAACCTTAATTGTTCCTGATCCTTTTTTGTGAAAGATGCCATGATTGACGGCATTTTCTACTAAGGGTTGTAATAACATCGAAGGGATTTCTGTGTCATCTTCCAAAGCATCATCAACGGTTATCTCATAATGAAGCCTATCTTCAAAACGCAGTTTTTCAATGGATAAATAGTTATCAAGAAGATTCACTTCCTCCTCAAGTGTAATCGTTTGCTTACGCGAAAGTTCAAAAAAGGCTCTGATCAATTTAGAGAATTTCGAGAGATATTCTTCAGACTGCTCCACTTCATTACGTTGAATATAATATTGAATCGCATTGAGGGAATTATGCACAAAATGCGGATTCATTTGTAAGCGTAGCGCCTGAAGTTCTATCGCATGCATTTGTTGTTGGATTGCTAATTTATCTTCATAGTTTTGAGTAATGAGTGAGTTACGCTTTTTGACAAAAACTGTAAAAACAAAAATAAGAGCAACCACCATTATTGCCAAAACAATCCCTATTCCCACCACTACAATGCCTATTTTTTCATCGGACATAACATCGCTTTAATAAAACATGAATACAATACTGCATTTGTAAAAAAGGTGAGGATTAATGAAATCTCACGAGTTATTGATATGTCTAATTTAATCGCCCATGATAAAGGCAGGTACCCTAAATTAAATATTAGCAGACCAATAGTAATCCAAAATTCCGCTAGTCTTAAAAACTGCACGACTTCATCTGATTTTAATAAACGCACATAAAATCTTACCGTGAGATAAAACAGTATTATAGTACCTCCAGTTTGCGCGATTATAAGTGGCTTAGAAATATCTTCAACTATAAAACTTATTAATAGCAGGACAAAGTATAGAACAAGAAGTCTGATTACATAAATACGCTTACTAAGCACTTCGTAAAACCACAAAATAAAAAATGAAAACATAAGAACATCAAAAATGGTGTAGAAGATATTGTCAATACGTCTATCATCACTAAAATATGCCCCAGTTTCAATAAGGATTACCATTGCGAAATAATACCCGAAATTCCTCAGTGATGTCTTACTAATCTGTTTGTATCTATAGATACTAACTAGCAAAGCCGTAATCACTAGAATACGAAACCCTAGAATCGCAAAATCTCCCATAATTACTAATCTTATATAAGTTATGGTCTTCCGTCATATCCTGGTGGAGGTGGCGGCGGTGGATCCTTTTTAGGATCAGTATTACCTAATGGATCCATACGATCGTAGTTGGTTGTAGGTAGAAATTCTTCGTTAATCGGCACATATATTGGATCAATTTCTGACTCAGGCTCAACTATTTGAGCAGCTTTAAAAAATACAGTCGATTTAGGTGTATTTGTATCATCAGGTACTGCAGCAAAATATACAATCATTGCTGTTTTATCAATATTATTCTCTTTTTGATATTCCTTGATTTTGATGAGATACTTCTGCAAGTCCTCTATATCAGTAACAACAGCCCCAATATTATCAGCAGATTCATTGGCCGGATATTGACTCTCAAGACCAATATTGATAAATTGATGTTGATTTTCTATGAATAATGACTGCATAGAAGCTGCTTCTTCATCAGAAATAATATTCTCAGGATCCCCAGATGGGCAATCACAACAGGAAGTCATAAATAGTCCGACTGCGCAGAGCAAGAGTATTCGTTTTAAATTTTTCATTAGAATGGTTTTAAATGTTAATGTAAAATACAATTAAATAAATTGTTGCATTCGTTATATCCCAGTATCACAATAATCTAGGATCTTGTTACTGGCTTAATAATAAGCTTAATTTTTCCTATAACACTAGGATCAAATTTTTCATCTCTTTTAGAATTTTGATTGGCAACTTCGACTGTGATAACCTTTCCCACGAGTTTTGTGTTTTCATCATTGGATGAATTTTGGTCAAGTTTAGCAGTTGACTTTTTAGTTGTATCAAGCTTCTGTTGATCGGCTCGATCTTTAAAATTAATACCTGCCTTAATGGAATTATCAACTTTCATATCGGCCACTTTCTTAGAAAAGGGAACATCAATATGCGTTTTTAATCGCTTATTTACTTCCGATACCTGATTTTCCAAATCTGAAGAATTTATTTCTTTTTCTAAAGTACCAAATACCAGTGGAATCTCAATTTCGGCAGCTTCTATAGCCAATTGGATTTGCGAATGTTCATCAGTTTCAATTTCGTTTTGTAAATAAGTATTAAAGTCAAAACTTTTTAAAACTTCATACTGTACCATTGATATAAAATAGGATAATTCCATAAGACAAAATATTTTAAGATTAAACTTCTATTGACGGAAAAGAACTTGTTCTAAAATTGATTTTCACTCCTCCAATAATGTCTGCACTCATATTAACTGCAGCAGTCGATTTCTCGTTTACTACCTTGACTCGCACTCGACTCGAAGTATAGCCTCCACTTACGTTGGCCCTTCCCCAGCCCCATCGCGCTGAAGCTGATCCTTAAACTCCCCATTTATTGGATTTTGAGTCAATATCATAAGTTCTGCTTTCGGTAAAATCAGTTGAATCAATATGAAAAACAAGTTTGGTTTCAACGAGACCATTTGTTATCTCAACCTTTTGCATTCCAAGTTTTAAAATGGTCACGAGCATATTATAACTCTCTGATGCAGATTGTGATATTTTTTCAAGTACGAATTTTTGAAGATCCAATTTTGAAATTTTCTTTGCTGAAGTTCCAGTAATTTTTGCTTTCAGATCTACTTGATTATTGCCCTCAGCAATAGTTACGTTTTGAAAATGAGATTGCATAGCCTCAATATCTTCGTCTACAAGATTCACATTAGCTCCAGTACCTAAAGTCAGCCCTAAAACTTCCTCTATGTAATTGTCTAACGAATCCTTATCCTCGGTATTAAGCGCATCAAAGTCGGTTGAACTAATTCCTGTAACCTCCTTTTGATATTCAATAAGAGGTTTTGAAACTTCGGCTACGAGCTGTGAATAAGCCTTAAGTTGTTCCATAGAAGAATCAACCACAATTTTGTACACGTTCCGTACAAGGTCTGAAGTAAAGTCTACAAAGCCAATGTTTTGTACATTTCCAAGTTGTTCCATGGCTTCATCTGCTGATGTATTTGACATAATTATTAATTTTAAAAGTGCCTACTCTATTTAACAGAGGCTTTTCGGCTTCCACCTACATGTATGCTTAATTCTTAAGGGAACATATTCAAGGAAGGAAGTGCCTTAGCACCGTGAATACAAGAGCAATAGTACTGTAAGAAGGTAAGCCCTACCATAGCCAATTCAGGAAAGGTAGCTTTGAATCTATGAATGGTAAGAGGGAGTAGATAAGGTTTTTTCTAAAGAAAGGAGATGAATATAATAGGTATGGAATCATTGGAAGGAAGCCAACTTACCCAAATTGTAGCCACAAAAAAACCCGATACAGCTGTATCGGGTTTGGCTTTCGCGAAAGCGAAATAATAAGAATACTTTAAAGGCTATCCTCCAAAGTCATCAAAGCGAATATGCTCATCTGGAATTCCAAAGTCTTCTCCCATTTTCTGAACAGCGTTGTTCATTAATGGAGGTCCACAGAAATACAATTCGATATCTTCTGGTGCTTCGTGCTTACTTAGGTATTGGTCAATCACTACTTGGTGAATAAAGCCAACAAACCCATCGCCCTCTGCATCGACATTTTCTTTTACTTTCCAGTTGTCTTCTTCCATAGGCTCAGAAAGAGCTAAGTAAAATTTGAAGTTAGGAAATTCTCTTTCTAAAGAACGGAAGTGCTCCAGATAGAATAATTCACGTTTAGAACGCCCACCATACCAATAGGTAACAGTACGACCTGTACGTAAGGTTTTGAATAGGTGATAAAGGTGTGAACGCATAGGTGCCATTCCAGCTCCACCACCAACATAGAGCATTTCTGACTCAGACTCGTTGATAAAGAATTCGCCGTAAGGTCCTGAGATAATTACCTTATCCCCTGGCTTCTGTGCGAAAATATATGAAGAAGCAACTCCTGGATTTACATCCATCCATTGGTTCTTAGCACGATCCCATGGCGGAGTAGCAATACGTACATTCAACATAATCTCTCTTCCTTCTGCAGGGAAAGAGGCCATAGAATAAGCACGTTCTACCGTTTCATTATTTTTCATCGTCAAAGGCCATAATCCAAATTTATCCCATTCTGCTTGGAATTTATCTGGAGTATCATGCTCTTCTGGATGCGCAGTAATATCAATATCTTTAAAGTTAATCTCACATTCTGGAATTTCAATCTGGATATAACCCCCAGCTTTATACCCCATATCTTCAGGAATTTCCACAACAAATTCTTTAATGAACGATGCAACATTGTAGTTACGTACTACAGTTGCTTCCCATTTCTTAATTCCGAAAACTTCCTCAGGAATGGTAATGTTCATGTCTTGCTTCACCTTCACTTGGCAAGCCAAACGTGCACCTTGAGCCAATTCTTTACGGCTAAAGTGTGGAGTTTCTGTTGGCAATGCTTCTCCACCTCCAGCAAGGACGTGACACTCACATTGAATACAAGTTCCCCCTCCACCACAAGCAGATGGTAAGAAGATTTTGTAATTTCCAAGAGTTGCAAGTAGGGTACTACCTGAGGCAACTTCTACTTCTCTTTCTCCATTGATGGTAATCTTTACCGGTCCCGATGGAGATAATTTTTGTTTGGTAAAAAGGAGTATCCCTACCAACAATAAAGTCAGTACTAAAAAGGCTACAATGGTAGCAATGACAACTCCCGACATACTAGCAGCTAATATCATAATTACTTTTCTATTTCGTTTGTATTATCAACAAGCTGAGTTGTTGGTGCATCTGTTTCAATAGGCATTACCTGAGCAGTTGGTGTAGTTGTTTCTTCCTCTTCATCGTCTCCACCTGTCAACATTCCTCCAAAACTCATAAATCCTATTGCCATTAATCCTGTAATGATAAAAGTGATTCCCAACCCTCTCAAAGGAGCAGGAACATTTGAATAACGGATTTTCTCTCTAATGGCTGCAATAGCCACAATCGCTAAGAACCATCCAATTCCAGATGAAATTCCATAGTTCAAGGCTAAACCTGCACTTTGGATATCTCTAGATTGCATGAATAATGACCCTCCAAGAATCGCACAGTTTACCGCGATTAATGGTAAAAAGATCCCCAAAGAGTTATATAGGGAAGGAGAGAATTTCTCTACTACAATTTCTACTAATTGTACCATTGTTGCAATGGTCGCAATAAAGAGGATAAAGGATAAGAAACTCAAATCGTAATCGGCGTATTCTGGGCCTAACCACTTTCCTAATGCTCCGTCTCTCAATATATATTGATCCAAGTACCAGTTTGCTGGTACAGTTACCGCAAGTACAAAAATTACAGCGGCTCCAAGACCAACAGCTGTACTCACTTTTTTAGATACAGCAAGGTAGGAACACATCCCGAGGAATGTGGCAAATACCATGTTATCTATAAAGATGGATTTAAAAAATAATTCAATGTGCTCTAACATAATGTATATTTTGAATGTTTACGCGCTTCGTGGACTTCATCGCAGTTTCGCGAAAGCGTACTTACCATACTAATTTTCTTCTATAAGGGCTGGATTACGTGAACGCTGTACCCAGATAATCAATCCAACTACAATCAATGCCATAGGTGATAACAACATAAAACCGTTGTTTTCATAGCCTATACTATACAGTCCCGACTTTTCAATAGGATCTCCTAATACTTTAAATCCTAGTAAGGTTCCAGACCCAAGTAATTCTCTAAAGAATCCTACAATGATCAAGATCACACCGTAACCTAAAGAGTTTCCAATACCGTCTAAGAATGATTTCCAAGGTCCGTTTGCCAAAGCAAAGGCTTCAAATCGTCCCATAATGATACAGTTGGTGATAATAAGTCCAACAAAGACAGAAAGCTCTTTACTCAATTCATAAGCATAGGCTTTTAGTACCTGATCTACTACAATTACCAAGGTTGCAACCACGATTAATTGTACGATGATTCTAATTTTTGAAGGAATCACATTTCGCAACAGCGAGATGACAACGTTACCAATTCCCAATACAAAGAGTACTGAAACTGCCATAACGATAGACGCTTTTAATTGGGCTGTAATTGCCAAGGCAGAACAGATCCCCAATACTTGAATCGTGATTGGATTATCGTCTGCTAGTGGATCAAGAATTAATCTCTGATCTTTTTTTGATAGTAATCCCATAATTATTTCAATGTTTTAATATGAGGAACATATGATTTCAATGTGCTTTTGATCATGGCAGTCACTCCGTCTCCGGTAATAGTTGCTCCAGCTAGCGCATCCACTTCGTTATCGTCTTTGATAAGATTCTTAGGGTCGTTATTTCCTTTGGCTACTGTTACTCCAGCATATTTCTCATTGTTCATGATATATTCTCCAATGAAATCATCCATAAAGTAACGCTCCTTAATATTAGCCCCAAGACCTGGCGTTTCTCCTTTGTGATCAAAGTATGCGCCTTGAATAACGAGTTCCTGATCTAAGGCAACATAGCCCCAAATTGCATCCCACAGTCCTTTTCCATACATAGGAACTACGAAGTAAGTTTTCCCATCACGTTCCCCTTTAAACAAAGGCATTTTACGCTCCTTCTTTGGAAGTTTACTCTGCTTCTTCATATCAACAGTAAATGCCTCATCACTTTCAGTTATCTCTCCATTTTGGATGATATAACTGTTTTTGATGTATTTGTCATATTCTGCTTCCACGAGTTCTGTAGGAATAAAGTTCACAGAACCTTCTCCTTCTACGTTTTCGCTTACGCCCATTGCATACAGAATATTCTGTTGCTTTTCAAAGCGTTCATTTTCCTTAATCGCTGGCTTCAATCCTGTTGCCAGGGTTGCAAGAACACCACCTACTACAATCACCATGATTGTAGCAAATACGATTGTATATACGTTTCCGTCTGTTTTTGCCATGATTATGCCGTTTTAACTTTTAGACGTTTCATTCTTCTTTTTACATTTCCTTGAACCACATAGTGATCAATAGTTGGAGCAAATACGTTCATCAAGAGAATCGCAAGCATCACTCCTTCTGGATATGCTGGGTTGAACACACGAATCATGATCGAAATAAATCCGGCCAAGAACCCGTAGATCCATTTTCCTTTATTGGTTTGAGATGCCGTTACAGGATCGGTAGCCATAAAGACCATACCAAAAGCAAAGCCTCCTATAATAAGATGTTGCCAGAATTCTGTGCTCATCAAGCTGTAGAATTTACTGCTTTCAGAAATCCAATCTTGTGCAATTACTCCATTAAATATGAGACCCATTGCTAAACCTCCAAGGGCCATAGACAACATGATTCTCCAACTTCCAATCTTAGCAAAGATCAAGAAAAGGCCTCCTAGTAAGATTAGGACGGTTGAAGTCTCTCCCACAGATCCAGGAATAAGTCCTAAGAACATATCCATGGTATCATAGTCGACAACTTTATTTTGAGCTAGGCTACCTAAGATCGTTTCTCCAGATATTGCATCTGGCTGACCCGCCATTTCAACAGCTTCAGTAACCCATACTTTATCACCTGACATCCAAGTTGGGTATGCAAAGAATAAGAAGGCACGAATGGTTAAGGCAGGATTCAAAATATTCATCCCAGTACCTCCAAACACTTCTTTTCCGATAACAACACCGAAGATAACGGCAACAGCCAACATCCATAATGGAGTATCAACAGGTACAATTAAAGGAACAAGCATTCCCGTAACTAGGTATCCTTCTTCTACTTCGTGTCCTTTGATAACTGCAAAGATGAACTCAACAAGAAGTCCAACTCCGTAAGAAACCACAACAAGAGGTAATACTTTCCATGCACCTTTAGAGAAGTTCTGCATACTCCAGAAGTCCCCGCTAAAGAAACTAGAAACAGCTTCTATTTCACCAGTCGCAACATAGTATTGGTAACCCGCATTAAAAATACCAAAGATCAAACAAGGCACTAAAGCCATGATCACGGTATTCATTGTACGTTTCAAATCATCGACAGCACGTATATGAGATCCATTGTGTGTAATCTCGTTGGGTGCATATAAGAATGTATGTATGGCATTGAAAGCCGGAGCCATCTTTTTGCCTTTATACTTCTCTTTTAGATTGTGTAAATTTTCTTTCAATCCCATAATCTATCCTATTTCTTTATACATAAGATCCAATCCTTTTCTGATAATATCTTGATGTGGTTGTTTAGACACACAAATAAATTCTGTCAACGCAAAATCTTCTGGTGCTACTTCATACATACCAAGTGCTTCCATTTCATCAAGATCTTGTACCATGCAGGCTTTCATAATCTGCATAGGGTAGATATCTAAAGGAAAGACTTCTTCGTAATTTCCAGTTACCACAAACGCACGGTGTTCTCCGTTTGTATTGGTATCAAGATCGTATTTCTTCTTAGGCTGCATCCATGAGAATGTCAAGGCTCTAGAAGGTGATATTTTGTCAAAAACAGGCTTGTTCCATCCAAATAATTCATAATCGTCTCCTTCTGGAATCGCTACAAATGCATTTGCATAATATCCTAAAGCTCCTTTTGGATCAACCTGAGTACCTGTTAACACATCACCAGAGATAAAACGATTATTATCTCCTTCAATACCCGCGTCATATGCAAAGGTTGCAACCTCGGCACCGATTAGAGTCTTGTAATATTTTGGTGCTTTTACAGCCGAACCTCCAACAGCGATAATACGCTCTGCCTTGAAGTTTCCTGTAAGCAATAACTCACCTATGATTACCAAATCCTGAGCAGCTATCGTCCAAACGACTTCTCCTTTATTGACAGGGTTTGTTTTATTAATCAAGGTTCCTACATTCCCAGCTGGGTGCGGTCCTTTTACAGTGTGCGTCGTTATATTATCTAATCCTGATAAAGGTGAAGCAGTAGATCCAATAGAAACGTGAACGCCTCCTTCAGTCAACTTGCTCAAAGCGGTAACTGCAGCTTGAAGTTGAGCTTCTTTACCTGTCAAGGTAAAATCAAGATCTCCAGCGAGTGGTGCTGTAGTTAATCCTGAAATGAAAATTGCTTTTGGTGCAACATCTGGCTTAGCAACAACATCATAAGGACGCTGTTTGATAAAAGGCCAAAGTCCGCTAGACAAAAGTTTTGCCTTCACTTCTTCAGCAGATGCATTCCCGCTTAATTTTCCAAAATCCTTAGTTCCTCCCTTATGGTCGGCTTCAATCACTATGTCTGTAATAACACGACGTGGGCCGCGTTTTATTTCAGTAAGTGTTCCTGCTACAGGGGAAACAAAGCGAATTTGCTCTTGTGATTTTGAGTAGAATAATTCATCACCGGCTTGAAGTTTAGCTCCTTCTTTAACTACCATTTTTGGTATCACCAAGTGAAAATCTGAAGGTCTGATTGTAATGGTACGCGTTAGTGGGCAGTCAGAAATCACTTTTTCTGCTTCGCCTACTAATCGTATATCAAGACCTTTTTTGATTCTGATGTCTTTTGACATATGTCAGTAGATTTATGTTATCTAAAATCCCATTATTTTGGGTGCGCAAATTTACAAATTCCTCACCGTATTTTCATAGCTACAAAAACGCTATTCTATTATTTATAATTATTCTAAATAATAGTCAATTAGCAACCATAGTGACTAGACATTCATTACTTCTGTCCACCGCAATATCTCGGTACGGAATTTGTTTATATTTGAACATCAATATGTTTTTATGAAAACCCATTACCTTCTTTATACCCTCGCATTCCTTTTGCTAGTCACCACATCTAAGGCACAAGTTGCACAAGAAATGCCGGCACCTCCCTTTATTAAAACCGTACAATTTAGTGCAGGTGGTAGTCGTCAAGCACAGCTTCCTATCATCCGACTAGGTGCAGGGATTGAATTAAGTTTTGATGATATTATTGGTGATGAAGCCGATTATTTTTACAAAATCACGCATCACAACGCCGATTGGACCCCTTCTGACCTCGCTCGATCAGAGTTTATGGACGGCATGGATAATGTGCGAATTTTAGATTATGAAAACTCTGTAGCCGTACTTCAATTATATACCCATTACCGACTAAGAATCCCGAACAAAAACGTACGCCGACTCAAAAAAACGGGTAATTACTTATTGAGTATTTACAATGAAGATCAAGAACTCTTGTTCTCAAGAAAGTTTATGATTTACAGTCCGGCCTTTGCCGTAGGAGCACAAATTAAACGCTCTCGTGACCTGAGCTTTGTCAATTCTAAACAGGTTGTACGCTTTTTTATTAGCGGTGGAGATGACCCAATAATTAATCCAAATAAGAATATCCATACCGTTATCCTTCAAAATAACAATCTAAAAACAGCAATTACAGGTGTTAAACCTCAGTATACCATAGGCAATAAATTAGAATACCGCTATGATGAAGAAACTTCCTTTTGGGCGGGAAATGAATATTTTGGTTTCGAAAATAAAGACATTCGAGCTGCAACCTCAGCAGTGCAACGTATTGAAATGAAAAGTCTATATCACAATTATTTGTACACCAATCCCTCTCGCATTGATCGACCTTACACCTACAATCCCGACATCAACGGTAACTTTCTTATTACAACCTTGCAAGGGAGCAACCCAGATTCTGAAGCAGAATATGTTTGGGTGCACTTTTCTTTGTTAGACACTAAAATTAAAGAAGGGCAAGAAATGCATGTCTATGGCAATTTCAATAATTATGTCACAGACGCTTCCACAAAGATGAAGTGGAATGAGAAATCAGGACGATACAGTTTGCCAATGCTACTAAAACAAGGTTTTTACAACTACAAATATGTGATTGTAAACAAGGACGGCAGCATCAATCCTAGTAAACAACCTAGCGGAAATTACTGGCAAACAGAGAATGAATATCAAATCCTGGTGTATTACAGAGGTCCCGGTGGTCGTTTTGACGAATTGCTAGGATATGGCACAACCAACTCCCGAGACATCACAAATTAATTCAAATTCTATTATATTTATCGGATGAAGGAAACTCCGGTAAAGACAGGCAGTAGGAAAGCTATGCATTTTAGAGGTGCGGAGTGCCTCAACTGTGGCCATCCCTTAGACTTAACAGATAGGTTTTGTGCATATTGCGGTCAGCTAAATACTACCAAGAGACTGACCATTATTGACTTTTTTAATGAATTTGTCTCAAGTGTTTTCACCTATGACTCTCGATTTAGACACACCCTAAAAGACCTCCTTTTTAAACCCGGGACGATTACGCGCTATTATGTCAATGGTAAGCGTTTTCATTATGCAAATCCATTTCGCTTTTTTTTAAGCGCCTCCATCTTCTATTTTATTATTCTTGGAATTTTGGCCTTTGTCAACGAAACCAATTTCGATACAAATTCAGGAAATCAAGGTTTTACTAATGGAAGAATCGTAACAGATTCAATTCCAGAGATCGATCAGATTAATCTCCCGCCCGTTCTAGGAAAAGGAATGGAAGACAAAATCAATGAAGATATTAAAAAGGCAGTGACTGAATACAATGAGGATACTCGAGAAGCGAGAAAAATAAAGGATTCAATAAGCTCTGAGACAACCTACACCCATATTGCTGAAAAGGACATAGACTCTATTGGCGGAATAGAATCGCTGGTAGACAAAATAAAATTGTTTAACGATTTCTATCAAACAACCAAAATAACCAATCCCACCCAAGCATTAGACAGTATGCAGTATGAGCACACTAAAATGAACAAATGGCTCTATGACAAAAATGAAGTCTACGATCGCGTACAGAAAAACCCCGTCCGTTTTATCCAGTACTTAGCCTCAAAGACGCCGTTTTTCTTATTTTTCTTTGCGCCTATATTTGCCCTTTTCTTCTGGCTCATTTACTCAAAGAAGAAATTTAATTATATGGAACATATGGTTTTTATCTTCCATATTTTTAGTTGGGTTTTTGTCATTTTACTCATTTGCCTGCCCATAGATTCCTTACTCCCAACCTCTAATTTGCTGGCTGGCATAATACTTGGACTCATTGGACCGTTCTACTTCTATAAGGCATTAAGAAATTTTTATAAGCAAAATAGATTCATGACAATAATAAAATTTGTATTTTTAAATGTTGTGTTTATGATTTCTACATCGCTCTTTGCGCTTGTTTTCTTTGCACTCACAGCAGCTTTCTATTAAGATTATGGTACAACAGGTAACTAGAGGCATTAAAATTTCGGTGGAAACAACCTTCGAAGGCACATTTTATAAAAACTATAAAATGCACTACGCCTTTGGATATAAAGTAACTATTGAAAACCAAAGCAAAGACTCTGTACAACTGATGGCTAGACATTGGAAGATTTACGACTCTTTGAATGATACTGAAACTGTTGCTGGGGAAGGCGTTATTGGCAAAAAGCCAGTGCTTAAACCCGGTGAATCACATACCTATAGTTCAGGTTGTTTACTTACCTCTCCTTTTGGAGCCATGGAAGGTCATTACCACATGGTAAATTTTACGACGACAAAAAAATTTCGCGTTAAAGTTCCAACCTTTAAGCTGAGTGCACCCTTTGCTTTAAATTAACAGCTGCCCTATTCTCGAGCTCAAGGCGAAATTGCGATCCATCCTGCTGAATCGTACAATACTCACAGTTAGAGTCGTACACAAACTGGTACGCCTTTAAAGGTTCAAAGCCTTTGGGTAATAGCGTCATCCCTTCAAAATCTAAGACCCCCATCGCTGTATAACGGCGAACAACCGCACTCTCACTTTTGGAATCCTTTTCTAAATGAAACCATGCACTACTCCCTGTACCAGACAGAAGCTGTGCTCCTTCTGGCAACTTCACCTGCGTTGAGTTAGCGGTTTCTAGTTTTGGGACTCCTTTATCAAAATAGTTGGTCAAATTTTCGCGCAAAGCGGAAGAATTATATAATTTAATAGCACCTTGATAAACCTCAAAGACAGAGTCGCTTGCACTTTTCTCTACATTGCCAACAGTACTAGGTGTGAATTTTTTATTGTGTTTTAAGCGTTTAATAATATGATTTTCCCGTGTAGAGGCCAAAATCGTTTCAGTGACAAACCGAGCACAATTACTACCCTCTTTTCCAAATGCTTTGTACGGAATACTTCCTAACTCTTGAAGTCGTAGAATATATTCATTAGCCTTCTCATAATTAATAGATTCGCATAAAGAGGCAACGAGTCGGCCAGAGCCATGAGTTTTATCTGGATGGGCATCTAACCAAATCAAAAACTGATCTAAATTTGAAAGCATCCCTTCATCAGAAATATCTGCACGAAATGGAACTTCAAGCTCCACATCTGTATTTGCACCTCGCACTCTTCCTTTCCCAGGAGGGGTTATATATCTTCCAAAATCAAAATACTGAGCTTTACCTGTTGCATTTTCAATCAATACCAAGGCAGCATGACCCGCTTTTATATGAGTGCGCGTTCCCAAACCAACTAATGGCAAAATTTTACACATTAATTCGTCAGACAACTTGACAAAAGTGTCTGGAAAAGCAAGGACAATAATTTTACCGTTATACCTCAAAGTTTACAAGATCAAATGTTGTTTGGTGCACTTCTCCTTTTTGAAAATCATGATAGGTCATGGAACAATAATCAATTGTTTTTTCAACCTGAGTGGTACTCACTGTTTTAAGAAATCCACGATCCATTCGTACATCAACCACTGCATCTCCATCTCCTGCTGTTGTATGAAACGAAAGCAACTCTTCTGCTTCCCAGTTTGTTGTTTTAGCAAATTCTGCAAACCACACTTGGCGCTTTGCTTTCATCTTTGCATCATATAACATTGATGATGACCAAATACGCGGACTATCATCTAAAGGTGTGATATGTCTTTTCTTTCCATCCCAAACTAATTCGATAGCGCGCATGTGAAAATTCCAGTCGATTGCAATGATTGTAAAGGGTTCAATATTTGAAAAATCAAAGGCTTCAATAGCAGTAAAAACATCTTCAGCCTTGAGCAGTTCTTTAAGAACGACTCCTCTACTCATGCGATATGTATCGACACGCATATGACTTTCAAATCCACCATTGAGTAAACAAATCAATCTATTGCGATCTGAAATTCCAATCCAACTCCCTCCTGCAACAGCATCCTTAGGGAATAACATTTTAACCCCCTCAATAGTATAGAAACTAGGTGCCAAAGCAATACGTCCCACAGCCTCATCGCGATTAGATGTCAATATAAAAGTATTATCAGCTTTGGGTATGTAAGTAACAGTACACATAGACATTTAGGTCAAAAAAGTAAGCCGCAACTTACAAAAATATAATGAAAGTTAGGTTTGCAGCAACCGCATGGCCACTCTATACTATAGTTCAATTCTCATAGAAGCTTAAATCTTCAGGAACTTTTTATATGCATTCAAAAGTAGAGGCTAGAATGAGGTTGTCATTTTGTGTACTTGTAAATAGTGTATAGTACCCTTGCAGAAGTGCAAAGTTGAAATGCAATTAACATTCACATAATTGCCTTAAGAAATTTGTACCTTTGCAGGGCTTAATTAAAAAACAAAAAGTATCATGGGAAAAGGATTTTTTCAAGTACCAATAGCTCTCAACGACGAGATCAAATCATATGCACCAGGCTCTCCAGAAAGAGCTGAAGTTGCCGCAGCTTACAAAGCATTATTCAACGCACATACAGACGTACCCATGTTTATTAACGGGGAAGAGGTACGCACTGGTAATACGCGTACAATGTCACCTCCACATGATCACAAACATATTGTTGGAGAATACCACCTTGCTGAAAAGAAACATGTTGATGCTGCTATATCAGGAGCATTAAAAGCGCGTACAGAATGGGCAGACCTGCCTTGGGAACAACGTGCTGGTGTCTTCTTAAAAGCTGCCGAGCTTATAGCCGGTCCTTACCGAGCAAAAATAAATGCAGCGACTATGATCGCTCAGTCAAAAACGGTTCAACAAGCAGAAATTGATGCTGCCTGTGAATTAATAGACTTCTTACGTTTCAATGTTCAGTACATGACGGATATTTATAGCGAACAACCAGAATCTACTTCTGGTGCTTGGAACCGTTTAGAGTACCGCCCATTAGAAGGGTTTATCTATGCAATTACTCCTTTTAACTTTACTGCAATTGCAGCCAACTTGCCAGCAAGTGCTGCCATGATGGGGAATGTAGTAGTATGGAAGCCTTCAGATAGCCAAATGCTTTCTGCCAAAATTATTGTAGATATCTTCAGAGAAGCTGGTGTTCCTGATGGCGTTATAAACGTTGTACACGGAGATCCAGTCATGATTACCGATACTGTATTAGCAAGCCCAGATTTTTCTGGCTTACACTTTACTGGATCAACAAATGTCTTCAAAGATATCTGGAAGAAAATTGGAATGAACATCCATAATTATAAGACCTACCCACGTATCGTTGGAGAAACGGGAGGAAAAGATTTTATTGTTGCACACCCTTCGGCAGATGCCAAGCAAGTAGCTACAGCAATTTCAAGAGGAGCTTTTGAATTTCAAGGACAGAAATGTAGCGCAGCCAGTCGTGCATACATCCCTGCAAGCATGTGGGCAGATGTAAAAAAATTCGTCATAGCCGATGTGAACTCATTTAAAATGGGATCTCCTGAAGATATGAGCAACTATATTACTGCAGTGATTCACGAAGGTTCTTTTGACAAACTTGCCAAGTTCATTGATCAAGCAAAAGAAGATGCAGATGCTGAAATTATTGTAGGTGGTGGTTATGACAAATCGAAAGGTTATTTCATTGAGCCAACAGTAATCCTTGCAAAGGATCCTAAGTACACTACAATGTGTACGGAGCTTTTTGGCCCAGTGATGACCATATATGTTTATGAAGACAAAGATTGGTCGGCTACCCTTAAATTGGTAGATGAAACGAGTGAATATGCGCTTACAGGTGCTATTCTTTCTAGAGACCGCTATGCGATCCAAGAAGCGACTAAAGCCTTACAAAATGCGGCCGGTAACTTCTATATCAATGACAAGCCAACAGGTGCAGTTGTAGGACAGCAGCCGTTTGGAGGGGCGAGAGCTTCTGGTACAAACGACAAAGCAGGATCTGCCCTAAACCTTTTACGTTGGGTTAGTCCGCGTATGATCAAGGAGACTTTTGTAACTCCGGTAGATTACAGATATCCTTATTTAGGAGAATAAGCTTTCTTAAACTAGAACAACAACTAAAGGCTGCCGAAAGGTGGCCTTTTTTTATTCTACTCTTTCGCATGCGCAAAATTGCGCAATCCTTTTGTCACCCTGAGCCTGTCAAAGGGTATCATTCTAAAACAATTATTAGTTTATTATCGATATCAACTCAAATCATTTAATGAAAGTGATAAATAGCATCATACTCAAAAAAAGGCATAAGTAGGATTAATCAAAAATCAGTTTGCCGGTATAAAGCTCTTCGACCTCTATGATTTCTGGTCGATTCTTTGAGATGACATCTCCGTTGCTTACAATCTTCCCTTTGATGGAATTTAAAGGATGTACAATCATGACATTACTTCCTCTGTGAAATACATTGAGTTCGTCAACAAAAAAAGCAGCTCCTTCAAACCTACCTGCACCTCCATAAAACCCAATAAGTGCTCGTTCTGCAGTTCCTGAGATAAAGAAATTACTAAAGTTATTAGACACCACTTCCAATCCTCCCACATCAAGATCTAGTCGGAAATCTGCTATGCGGTATTTAGAATTTTCATTTTCGTCGCTGACTAAGACCAAACTTTCATAGCTCAGCACACCTTCACTAGAAACTTCGTATTGAGATGCGTTACGGATACGTCTTATATCTGGAGCACTAACATATACAAGTGTTGGCTCACTAGCTTCCAGAAGGTCACAGCGATTTTCATCGATAAGAGTTAATGTCCCCTCATTTACGGTCACTTCTACTGCATCAATAATAGACTTTGTAGTTACTATTCTAATACTTTGAGGTCCTTCGGCTAGTATCATTTGAATATTATCACGAACAATAATTTTATCAAAAAGCCCTACCTCAACAATGCGTTCAGCGACGGTTTCAGAGTCATCAAAACACAAACCAAGATCGCCAGAGTCACAGCTAGTTCCTAGAAGTAGCATGTAGACTAAAGCAATGTGTATGTAGGTTCCTTTTTTCACGAAAGTGTACTTATAATCGATATCCAATTCCAAATTCCAATGCCTCCGCCTTAGCAGCGTGTGCTTTTACAGCAACTAGTCCGTAAAAATGATCTCCAAAATAGCGCTTTAGGCCCAAACGGTCATAAATTCTACCTTCAAAATCAACGGGATAGTAAATATAATAACCAGCATGCAAAAAGATGGCCGTCTGGCTAATACGTAATTCATAGCCAGCAAAAAGCCCAAGCCGCTTTGGATCGTCATTCACCGAGATCCCCTCTTCTGGAAATGCAATTGCACGGTATTCGATATATTGTTTCATCGCACCAGACAAGAACAACTCGGCCCCAAACTGTACCGTACTTTTATAACTTAAACGTTTATCAGCAAATACTTGTAAACCTACAAAAGCCTTTCGATCCAATCCAATAATATTGTTTTCATTGGCACCTCCTTGAAGGGTAAGATTCCAACGAATAGGCTCTGAATAATTTGTAGGGTTTTCAGTGAGTTGATACACTGGGGATTCCAGAGGATTATAATTCACTCCAATATTAGCTGTCAAAATATTATTACTTGTATTGGGGGTTCGCAAACGGCCATTAGAAAAATGCGCCAGTTGCAAGCCAGCCTCAATTCCAAAATCTCCTAAAAGACGTTCTTTTTTATAAGACAACCCGAGAATTGATGTACTCATTAGATGACTCCCAAAGGCAAGATTTCTAAAATTTGTATCGGCATCATAGGGATTGGTGTTATATGCAATTCCTGTTCCCACTGTCAAAGAAAGCTTACGTTTTAAAAAGTAAAAATTGTAGTGTCCGTAGGCTGCCAAATTATTTCCCAGTACTGGGTTGTCCAGATCTTGATAAAGGAAAGAAAAACCCCAATCAGGATAGTTGTAGCGTTGCTGCCACTCCTTTTCTCCAAAGGTTGGCCGATTATATTGAAGCATGAATCCTTGGGTATGCCCTTGAATTAACTGCCCTATATCAGCGTTGTGTTCTAAAATAGGGCCATTGAGATAATTCATAGACCAGCTGCTATTAGTCGGTTCGCTTTGCGCGAAAGCTGACGCTACCACAAAAAGGCAAATAAGGATATGTACAAAGAGTTGCCGCACTTCGCTAAAATAGTAATTCCTTAAAACACTTGAGAGGCAATCTGTCTAATATTATCCGACTTCCCCATAGAGTAATAATGTAAGACAGGCACACCGGCTGCGATGAGTTCTTTACTCTGAGCAATAGACCACTCAATTCCAACCTCCCGAATCGCTTGAGGTGTTTTACATTTTATGACTTCCCGTACTAAGGCATCTGGCATATCAACACTAAAACGTTGGGGGATCATATTCAACTGTTTTTTTGTTGCCAGTGGTTTTAAACCAGGAATAATAGGCTTTGTAATTCCCGCTGCTCGGCATTTATCTACAAAGTCAAAATACTTCTGATTGTCAAAAAACATTTGGGTAACTACATAACATGCCCCAGCTTCTAGTTTCTTTTTCAAGAAATGTATATCACTTTCCATACTAGGGGCTTCAAGATGTTTTTCGGGATATCCCGCTACTCCAACGCAGAAATCGGTGGTAGAAGAATTAAGTAGATCTTCGTCTAAATATACCCCTTGATTGAGATCCATGATTTGTTCTACTAGATCTTGGGCATAAACATTCCCATGTTTATTTGCTTTAAAATAGGTCTCACTTTTAACAGCATCCCCACGCAAAGCCATCACATTTTCAATTCCCAGAAAATCCATATCGATTAAAAAATTCTCTGTGTCCTCTTTGGTAAAACCACCACAAAGTACATGTGGTACAGCATCTACATCATACTTATTCTGAATAGCGGCACATATTCCTACTGTCCCGGGTCTTTTGCGTACCACTTTCTTCTCTAATAATCCATCGGGCCTTTCTTTGTAAATGTATTCTTCTCTATGATAAGTCACATCAATAAATGGCGGCTTAAATTCCATCAGCGGATCAATATTTGAAAAGATGGTATCGATATTTTGCCCCTTTAATGGAGGTAAAATCTCAAAAGAAAACTCGGTTTTCTTATTCTTTTCTGCTTTGGCAATATGTTCTCTTACTTTCATAATTTTTCTTTTCATTCCCGCGAAGGCAGGAATCTCAATCCGTAATCACTTATTCCCACGAAGGCGGGAATCTCATTCAAGCTAGTCCTTGTTATTTTACTAATCTGCAATATTCGGTGACAACCATTTTTTCGCTTTCATAAAAGCGATCTCTTTTCTATTAGCAAAATCCCGTACTTGATCTTCTTTAATCTTACCCAAACCAAAATAACGCGCTTCTGGATGTGCGAAATAATAGCCACTTACGCTGGCTGCAGGCCACATAGCCAAACTATCTGTCAGAGTAACCCCTATTTCCTTTTCCACTTGAAGTAGCTCCCAGATACTTTCTTTTTCAAGGTGATCTGGACAGGCGGGATAGCCTGGTGCGGGTCTAATCCCTCTGTACTTTTCTTTTATTAAATCGGTGTTTCCTAATACCTCATCCTTTGCATACCCCCAATGTTTGGTTCGTACTTCCTTGTGTAAATATTCTGCAAAAGCTTCCGCAAGTCTATCGGCTAAGGCTTTAATCATAATGGAGTTATAATCGTCGAGCTCCTTTTCGAAGGCTGCTGCCTTTTCTGCAGTACCAAATCCTGTACTTACACAAAATGCCCCAATATAATCTTGTATTCCACTCTCTTTGGGAGCAATAAAATCTGATAATGCGATATTAGGTTTCCGTGCTGCTTTTTTGGACTGCTGGCGGAGGGTTCTGAAGGTCTTTGGAGCCCCTATAAGAGAATCATCACCATTAACAGGCGCTCCCTCTTTGGGAGTCGGGGGGATTACTTCAATATCATCTTGTGCATTGGCATTGGCTTTAAAAAGGCCAAAAACGGCTTTGGCAGTGAGCCAACGTTCGTCAAAAATCTGCTTCAACATTTCTTGAGCATCTGCAAATAGCTCGGTGGCTTGAGGCCCAACTACAGAATCTTCTAAAATTTCTGGATAGCGACCATGAAGATCCCAACTTCTAAAAAACGGACTCCAATCAATAAACTCTTCAAGTTTGCGAAGGTCAAAATCGGTGATGGTTTGTACGCCTAATTGAGCAGGTTTATTGATATCCTCTGCTTTCCAATCGATATTATATTTATTGGCACGAGCATCTTCAAGACTTAGATACTCTTTGATGCGTTGTCGGGAGTTAAAACTTTCGCGAAAGCGGGCATACTCTTCTTTGAGTTCGCGTTTATATAGTTTACGCCGACTCTCACATTCTTCTCCTTTATTTTCTTCTAAAAGTAGGTCGCCTACAACAGTTACAGCACGTGATGCATCATTCACATGGACGACAGCATTTTTGTATTCTGGATCTATTTTCACGGCTGTATGCGCTTTACTGGTCGTTGCTCCACCAATTAGAATGGGTATTCTTATGTCTTGGCGTTGCAATTCTTGAGCGAGATATACCATCTCATCTAGGGATGGAGTTATTAATCCACTGAGGCCAATGATATCAACATCGTTATCAATCGCCGACCGGATTATTTTCTCTGGAGGCACCATAACTCCCAGGTCAATGATCTCATAGTTATTACAAGCAAGCACCACAGAGACTATGTTCTTTCCAATATCATGAACGTCACCTTTGACAGTAGCCATTAACACTTTTCCAGCAAATCGGTTTCCTCCAGCATTACCTGTTCGCACTTTTTCTTCCTCAATAAATGGCAATAAATAGGCCACAGCTTTCTTCATAACGCGAGCACTCTTCACTACCTGCGGAAGAAACATTTTTCCACTTCCAAAAAGATCCCCTACGACATTCATACCCGTCATTAAATGTCCTTCAATGACTTGAATGGGCGCTGAAACCGCCTGCCTTGCCTCTTCAACATCTTCGACGATATAGGCATCTATTCCTTTGACCAAGGCTCGCGTAATTCGATCCTGAACAGAAGTCTCTCTCCAAGCTTCGGTTGCTTTTTCTGTGATTTCTTTTTGACCCACTGTTTCAGCAAAATCTAAAAGACGTTCAGTTGCATCCTCTCTGCGATTAAACATGACATCTTCTACCCGTTCTAGTAAATCAGTAGGAATGTCATCATAAATTTCCAACAAGGCCGGATTGACAATTCCCATATTCATTCCAGCTTTGATGGCGTGATACAGAAATACCGAATGCATAGCCTCTCGAACGGCATTATTTCCGCGAAAGCTAAAAGATACATTACTTACACCACCGCTTACACTACAATGGGGAAGGTTAGATCGCACCCAGCGTGTCCCTTCAATAAAGTCAATCGCATTTAACTTATGCTCATCCATCCCCGTGGCAACAGGAAAAATATTTAAATCAAAAATGATGTCTTCCGGAGGAAAATGAACAGTATTAACTAGCACATCATAGGATCTCTTTGCAATCTCGCAACGTCTCTCATAGGTATCTGCTTGCCCTACCTCATCAAAAGCCATTACGATTACAGCTGCGCCATAACGCTTAATTTTTTTGGCTTGTTCTATAAAAACGGCTTCTCCTTCCTTTAAACTTATTGAATTTACTACACATTTCCCCTGTACCACTTGAAGTCCCGCTTCAATGATCTCCCATTTTGAACTATCAATCATAATAGGAACGCGAGAAATATCGGGTTCGGCGATAACGAGGTTTAGAAAGCGAACCATAGCTTCTTTTCCATCAATAAGGCCATCATCCATATTGATATCGATGATTTGGGCGCCATTCTCTACTTGGTCGCGAGCAACAGTTAGCGCCTCTTCAAACTTCTCCTCCTTTATGAGTCGGAGAAATTTTTTGGAACCTGCGACATTTGCACGTTCGCCCACATTGATAAAATTACTTTGTGGAGTAATAATGAGGGGTTCTAAGCCTGAAAGCTTCAAATATTTTGGTGAGTTGCTCATTTAAAACTGACAGTTTCTTGGGGTTACATTTTCAACGAGGGCAGCAATTGCCTTTATGTGTTCTGGCTGTGTGCCACAACAACCTCCAATGATATTGACAAGGCTTTTATCTATGTATTTTTTGATTTGTGATGCCATTTGCTCTGGTGTTTCGTCATAGGCTCCAAAGGCATTAGGCAAGCCAGCATTGGGATGAGCTGAAATTCCAAAAGTTGTTCGTGAGGCAATAGCTTCCAAATGCGGTTGTAATTGAGAAGCACCTAGAGCACAATTAAACCCTACTGTAAGTAATGGAATATGAGAAATAGAAATCAAAAAAGCTTCAGCGGTTTGCCCAGACAAAGTTCTGCCTGAAGCGTCAGTAATCGTTCCAGAAACCATGACTGGAATGTTAGAATTGCGCTCTTCTTTCACCTCTTCTATCGCAAACAAGGCTGCTTTAGCATTTAGGGTATCAAAAACCGTTTCTACTAATAAAATATCTACACCGCCATCGATTAATGCTTCAACTTGTTGCTTATAAGCTAGGCGTAGTTGGTCAAAAGAAACAGCTCGAAAACCTGGATCATTAACATCAGGAGACATACTAGCCGTCTTGTTTGTTGGCCCAATACTTCCAGCGACAAAACGAGGTTTGTGAGGCTCCCGATCAGTAAAAGATTGGGCAACTTCCTTGGCAATTTTCGCGGAAGCGAAATTTAACTCATACACCACATCTTCCAATTCATAATCGGCCATGGCGATAACAGTACTTGAGAAGGTATTTGTTTCGATGATATCGGCGCCGGCGGCAAAGTATTTACCGTGAATCTCTGCAATGGCCTTAGGCTGAGTGATACTTAATAAATCATTATTCCCCTTAAGCGGAATATGAAAATCGGCAAATCGCTCCCCTCGAAAGTCTTCTTCGGTAAATTTATAGGCCTGAAGCATGGTCCCCATGGCTCCATCGAGAACCAGGATTCGTTTTGATAATGCTTGTTTTAATTTGTCTGTCATTTGAGAGCTTGTTCAATGTCGTTTAGTATATCCTCTTTATGTTCTAGGCCAACAGAAATTCGAACAAGACCATCTGTAATGCCCACCTCTTTTCTATCCAATGGACTCAACCTGGCATGCGTGGTCGATGCGGGATGTGTCACAATGGTCCTGGTGTCTCCAAGGTTTGCTGTAAGTGAACACATTTGGATAGCATCCAAAAACCTCTTACCACTTTCTAGTCCGCCCTTAATCTCAAAAGCGATTACATTGCCCCCAAGTTTCATTTGTTTTTTGGCTATGAGGTAGTTGGGATGCGATTTTAAGAAGGGATAATGTACTTTTATAACACTTTGATGAGCTTCTAAAAATTGGGCTACTTCCATTGCATTTTCACAATGTTTATCAACTCGTACGGCGAGAGTTTCAAGACTTTTGGAAAGAGTCCATGCATTGAATGGTGATAAAGCCGGACCTGTAATTCGTGCAAACCTATAAACAATGTCTACTAGATCTGCCCTACCAACAGTTACACCTCCCATTACCCGACCTTGTCCATCAATCAACTTGGTTGCCGAATGGATCACTAAATCGGCGCCAAATTTTATAGGTTGTTGTAAATAAGGAGTAGCAAAACAATTGTCAACAATAAAGATGAGATTATGCTTTCGCGAAAGCGCACCTAACATTTCTAAATCTATAATATCAACTCCTGGATTTGTTGGAGACTCCACATATAGAATTTTAGTCTCTGGACGGATCAAACCTTCTATTTGATCCAATTGATTGACATTGAAATAGCTATGTGAAATATTCCATTTGGGAAAATAGTTTGTAAACAAACTGTGTGTATTTCCGAAGATTGCCCTTGCCGAGACCACATGATCCCCACTATCGAGGAGCGCTGCAAAAGTGCTAAAGATTGCCGACATACCCGTTGCAAACGCATGGCCGGCTGCCGCACCTTCCCACTGGCACATTTTCGTCACAAACTCGGCGACATTAGGATTCGTATACCGACTGTAGATATTGCGTTGTTTTTCTTCGGCGAAAGAGGCTCGCATATCTTCAGAATCATCAAATACAAAGCTAGATGTCAAAAAAATAGGCACCGAGTGCTCCGCATGTTGAGAGCGTTCAATTTGGGTACGGATAGCTTGGGTTTCTGGTTTTGTTTTGATCATTTTTTTATAAGCTTGGTCGGAATTCATTTTTACCTAATTCATTCAATCGATTTAGGAACGTAGAATAGAACCGCTTCTATTTTAATTATACGAATGTGCTACTTTCAAAATATCTCCTAATACACCTCTAGCCGTTACAACTTTTCCTGCTCCTGCACCTTGAATTACTAATGGCTGTTCTCCATAGGAACGGGAATAAATTTCAAAAACAGCATCGGCTCCTTTAGTTTGACCTAAAGCTGTTGAGGTCGGTTCTTGGACAAGTTTCACTTCAAAACGCTTCGTTTTCAAATCCAATTCACCTACATGACGCAGCACTTCCCCTTCTCCTAAAGAACTTTTACTTTTGGCTAAAACGGCATTTAGTTTTTTGATACTTTCGTGAAATTGCGGCAATGTAGTTTGCCCATTTAATTCTTTAGGGACTAAGGATTGTACGCTTACATCTTCAAATTCATGTTTTAATCCTATCTCTCTTCCTAAAATTAACAATTTACGAGCTACATCATTGCCTGATAGGTCTTCACGTACATCTGGCTCGGTAAGTCCTAAGGCATCTGCTTCCAGCAAGATTTCTGAGAACTCCTTTTCTTCTTTGGAGAAGGTGTTAAACAAATAGCTTAAAGAACCAGAAAATACTCCCCTTATTTTTTGAATCTCTTCCCCACTATTATGCAAATTTTTTATTGTTTCAATGATAGGAAGCCCTGAACCCACATTTGTTTCGTAATGAAACTGCTTTTTATGAATATCCAATGCCTCTCTTAATTCTGTATAAAAACTGTAGGAGAGGGAGTTGGCTATTTTATTTGCTGTGACTAAATGAAATCCATTTTCAATAAGGGATATATACTGTTTGACAAAATCCCCGCTTGCAGTCAGGTCTACGGCAATAAATGGTTCGTCAGAAATATATTGTTCTTTCGACTTTAACTTCTCTTTTTGGGAATAAATATCCTCCATAGTATATGGATAGCTATTTGTATCAAAATCAGTTTTCCAAGTATCACTATCCGTGTGGTCTGAGAATAAAGCTAACTTAGAGTTTGCAATAACAAAGACATTTATTTTTGTCGCATTGGAGTTCTTTTTAGAGCGTTCATTATAGCTTGCAATTTGTTTGAGAAGCGTACTTCCCACGTTACCAATACCAAAAATGGCGAGGTTTAATGTTGTTGACATAATATGTTTGAAAAAATGGGTTTAATAATTGCTTCCAATTGTTCATATTCAATAAGGAAGGCGTCATGTCCATGTATGGATTGAATTTCATGATAACTTGATGGCACCTTTGAGGCTTGCAGCAGTTCATGGGTTTCTTGAATTTCGTTGGCTAAAAAAAGTCCATCAGAATCTATTGCAACCAAGTGTACTTGACATTGCAAATCTTGAAATACAGCTTCAATATCCTGCTCACCATGAGTGATATCGGCGCTTCCTAATAGATGATTCATTAGTCTATATGCATGAATCGAAAATCTTTCTTCCAAACGTTTTCCATGATGCAACAGCCAACTTTCAATATTATATAGGCTACCATCATCAGATTTACTGCGTTGAAACTTTTCTTTAAAAGAGGCAGGCGTGCGATAAAAGGTCATCGCATGCATACGTGCATCGTGGATAGGTTGGAGTGAATTCTGAAGAATTTGTTCTTGTATTCTACATTGAGCTACTACCCAATCTGTCGCTTTCCAATCGGAAGCAATCGGGATGAGATGTTGGACCAATTGCGGCTGGGAAACTGCGAGTTCCCATGCAATTTGCCCCCCAAGAGAACCACCTATAACTGCAAATAACTTTTCTATTTTTAGTTCTTTTATGATTTCAAATTGCAACTGAGCAATGTCTTTATTGGTGAAAGCTTTATACTCTTCAATAAAATGAGCAGCAGCACCTCCATGACCATTGCCAGGAATATCGATAGCGAGTATCGTAAAAGCATGCGTATCGATTGCCTTAGCAGGACCAATCAATGCATTCCACCAACCGTCATCGCCAGTCACTGAAGAGTTTCCTGTGAGTGCATGATTGACTAAAACGACTGGAGCCGAATGTATCGGTTCGCCAAACACCTGATAGGTCACCACTAAATCGCAGTGATGACCTATTTGGGTTTGGAAATTTTTTATGGATTGTGATTTTAGCATCTTCTTTTGGATTAGGCTAAAACGGCGCGATCCACTTTGGCGAAAGCCGCAACCAAATCATTTTTTAAATCCTCAATATCCTCTAAACCAACTGAAAGTCGGATCAAATCTTGCGTCACTCCTGTCGAAGCTTGAGCATCGGCACTTAATTGCTGATGAGTGGTGCTTGCTGGGTGGATTATCAATGATTTACTATCCCCAATATTGGCCAATAGTGAAAACAATTCTGTTTCATTGGCTATTGTTTTGGCACTTTCAAAGCCACCTTTTACTCCAAAAGTTACAACGCCGCTTTGTCCTTTAGGCAAGTACACATCAGACAAGTGCTTATAGGCACTACTTTCCAAACCAGGATAATTTACCCAGTCAACTTCTTCTTGTTGTTCTAGCCATTGTGCTAATGCGAGTGCATTTTGAGAATGTTTTTTAATTCGGATATCTAATGTTTCTAACCCTTGAATAATTTGAAAGGCGTTGAACGGACTAAGTGCAGCTCCGTGATCGCGTAGACCTTCGATACGCGCTTTGGCTATAAAGGCTGCAGCGCCAAGTACATCGTGATAAACGAGTCCGTGATAGCCTGCAGACGGCTCTGTAAATTCAGGAAACTTGCCAGAAGACCAATCAAATGTTCCTGCGTCAATTATGGCTCCACCTAGGGAAGTTCCGTTTCCATTAATGTATTTACTAAGGGAGTGAATTACAATATTAGCGCCGTGTTCGATCGGATTTAATAATGCAGGTGTCGCAACTGTGTTGTCTACGATAAGCGGGACTTTGTGCGCTTTCGCGAAAGCGGAAATACCTTTAATATCAAGAACGTCAAGTTTAGGATTCCCTAAAGACTCAATAAAGAATGCACGGGTATTTTCTTGAGCTGCAATTTCAAAATTCTTAGGATCTGATGGATCTACAAAGGTTGTTGTAATGCCAAAACGAGGCAGAGTAACACTTAATAAATTGTAGGTGCCTCCATACAAACTGCTTGAGGCTACAATGTGATCTCCAGAACGGAGTAGAGTGAGCAAAGTAGTATTGATAGCTGCCGCCCCAGAAGCTGTAACAACTGCTGCCAAACCACCCTCAATCGCAGCCAATCGTTTTTCTAGAATATCATTGGTAGGATTGTTGAGGCGGGTGTAAATAAATCCCGCTTCGGAAAGATTGAACAAATTGGCCGCATGATCAGCATCGTTAAATACATAGGCCGTCGATTGATAAATGGGCACTGCTCTTGTTCCTCCGGTAAGTGCTGTGTCGTGTCCTGCATGCAACGCTTGGGTTGCTAGTTGATGTGTACTCATTTTTCTAATTTTTTGAGTTTAATAATTTCCAATCGCTTCGTGCGAGCGGATTAAATACAAAAGTCAAATACCCCAACATTGGAGTATCGAAAGAAAAATATTATAAGAATAAACATGGTAAGCACTGAAAGTACTTACTCGCTGTTATCTATCTCGACCTCCAAAAATGACTGGTGGTGTGAGTAGAATGTAGCACCTTCTTTCTAAGTGAAAGGGTTGCTAAGGCTTCAACGGGTCTAATCCCTCTGCCTTTCTTGATAACATTTCAATAAATCGTTGAACTTCTTGAGCACAAAGATTGCAATACTTAAAGGACATAACCAAATGAAAACGGAAATATTTTCTAAATAAATGAATAAATACATTATTAACAGAAAATATATCTCTCTATTTAAATTTTTATAGTTTTAAAATCAGTTCATTACGAATACCGCATATTCAAGATTTCTTTCAATTGCCAACTCCCCCGTAAAACATTATTGCCGTAACTAAAAGTTTAAGTACCTTTGCCTCATAATCGAGGAAAGATTTGACTGATTGCAACCTCTCAAAAAAATGCCTAAAACCAACAACACAACTTTAACAGTTCTGTTGTTATGTTTCTACCGCTTGCTCGTCAAATCGACTTTCTCATCAAATTTTTATAGTTAATGGCCTATTTATTTACCTCAGAGAGTGTATCTGAAGGACACCCCGACAAAGTTGCAGATCAAATTAGTGATGCACTTATTGACAATTTCTTAGCCTTTGATCCAGACAGTAAAGTTGCCTGTGAGACATTGGTAACCACTGGTCAAGTTTTTCTTGCTGGTGAAGTAAAAAGTAGCGCATATTTAGATGTGCAAAAAATCGCGCGTGAAGCCATTCGTAAGATTGGTTATACCAAGGGAGAATATATGTTTGATGCAAATTCGTGTAGCGTCCTTTCGGCGATTCATGAACAATCAGATGATATTAATCGTGGGGTGGATCGTGATACCAAAGAAGAGCAAGGAGCAGGAGATCAAGGAATGATGTTTGGTTATGCGACCAAAGAGACGGCAGACTACATGCCATTGGCCTTAGATTTATCACATAAGATTCTTATTGAATTGGCAGATTTACGTCGTGAGAATGATGAAATTACTTATTTACGACCTGATTCAAAAAGTCAAGTAACTATTGAATATAGTGACAATAATGTACCTCAACGTATAGATGCGATTGTAATATCTACACAACATGATGGTTTTGATGAGGACGACGTTATGCTTGCCCGTATCCGTCAAGATATAGTGGATATTCTAATACCAAGATTGGTAGGTAAATTACCACAAAAAGTAGCTGCATTATTTAATGACAGTATTAAATATCACATTAATCCAACAGGAAAATTTGTGATTGGTGGACCTCATGGAGATACTGGCCTGACAGGACGAAAAATTATTGTTGACACCTATGGTGGAAAAGGAGCCCACGGAGGTGGTGCTTTCTCTGGAAAGGATCCATCTAAAGTAGATCGCTCGGCAGCTTATGCTACACGACATATCGCTAAAAATCTTGTTGCTGCTGGTGTAGCCGATGAATTACTTGTACAGGTTTCTTATGCTATAGGCGTCGTAGAACCAATGGGTATTTTTGTAGATACATATGGAACTTCAAAAGTTGGCTTAACCAATGGAGAAATTGCAGCCAAGGTTACTGAAATCTTTGATATGCGCCCAGCTGCTATTGAATCTCGCCTAAAATTACGAACTCCAATGTACAGTGAAACTGCTGCATACGGACATATGGGACGTAAAAACGAGACAGTAACAAAAACCTTTGAGCGCTTTGACGGAACAACACAAGAAATGTCTGTTGAGTTGTTTACTTGGGAGAAATTAGATTATGTAGATAAAGTAAAAGCTGCATTTGGCTTGTAATTATCTTTGATATATAAATTAGAAAACCCTGGCCAGATGGTCAGGGTTTTTTTATGGTGTAACGAATAGCGGCACCTTTTATACTATTATTCAAATACTATACTATCTACCTCAATTTCAAAAGTAGTCGCAGCCTTTGTATTTGAGATCAAACCAAGTCTTATGATTTCTTTGAGGTCTTCTTTGGACGGATTGCCTGAAATCTCTTCTCCTAAACGATAGGTTTTGAAATCTTCAAGCTGGAGACTCATTGTTTTCCATGCTCCATCTGTAATTGGAAGATTCACTTTATAATTAGGCCTCCAAAATTGTCTGTATTTATTAAGAGTAAGTCCAAAATCCTGTCCCGTAGACCTATATCTCACCGACACCATTTTGTAGGACGACAAATCATAGTCTCCGTAGGAAGTTCGCAAAGATGCAAAGCCTCCATTATTTTCTAATGAGACATTACCTTTAAAAATAATACTACTCTCTGTCATTGATACATCACCTTGAGAACGACCTCCCATAACTCCATCAAGCACAACAAACCAGTCATCGCAGGAATCACAAGTAGTTCCAAAATCAAAAGTCAAAGACGGCATACTAGTAAACAGAAAGATTAATAAAACATATTTCATAGCGTTTTCCCTTAAAGGTACGCTTTCCTGCCTAAAGGACAGGCAGGCGCGAAATTGCATTCAAATTCATTATCAGAGTTTTAACACTGTGCAATCACTCTCATCCTTTTTTTATAATAACGGTCAATAAATATCTGATTGACAAAAAGCATCAAAAATATGAAGCGAGAAATCCATGGAAATATAAGCGCACAGATAGCCGCAATGATCCAGATAGCTACAACATTAACACCTCTAGCTCGAAACCATTTAAATTCAAGTTCAGGGAAGACATTGTCTTTATCAATTCGGTAAACGTAGCCCATCATAAGAAGATTTAATACTCCTATCAATGTAAGGTTTAAACAATAGAAGATAAAAGGTCCCGCAAGGCCAAAACCATTTACATACATTGCCGTTGAAAATGGCAAGAGTACCATACTTAATAAAAAGAAAATATTAACTCAAAAGAGTTTATTGTCAAATTCAGTTACAAACTTCATCAGTCTTAAGTGTCCCAACCAATATAAGGCACTTACTAAAAAACTCACAAGTAGTCCAATAAAGGCAGGGATTCTATTTGATAGAACTTCACTAAAAGCTGTGGACCCCAATTCTCTCCCAGTGGGAACAGCCACCTCCAGAATAAGTAGTGTTATTACAATAGAAAAAACTGCATCACTAAAATTAACGACTCTACTCTTATTATATGTTATTTCTTCCATAGTTCTAATGCACATACAATTAGAAAATGAAGCGCAAAAAAAAGCGACGGGTTGTTGCCGTCGCTTTCTGAACTGTAATTTATTTACTTATTAATTTAATAGGACTATAAATTATACTTTACCGTAAACATCACTATTCGAGGTTGTACGAAATACTCCGTATTTCGAATAGAAATATCATTTACACTGTTATTACTTATCACATCTACATCAAGTAAATTGGTCGCTTGAACACGAAATTCCCATTTACTATCTGGTTTTTGGTAGTATAGATTTGCCTCTAAGAAAGAGTACATATTATCAATTTCAGTTGTATCATCATCATCATCGTAGTTATACAAACTCCAATCGGCACCAAAGGTGAATCCTTTTAAGAAGTTAATTTCCATGTTGGCAAACGGACGGTTAGTAGTAAACGTTCGGTCGGTTGTGCCATTGTCAGAATTTGTGATAGTATGATTGTACCCAATTTCAAAGTTAGGAGCCTCTTTAAAGTTAGTCTCTGCACTTGTTCGGTAATTCTGAGTGATGTTTGTTGTATTTCGATCGGCACCGTTAATGATGTTATTCAAGTCGCTGTATGAACCATTGGCGCTAAGATTTAACTTCCATTTTTTAAATCGCTTTGAGAATCTAGCATTCCCGCTAAAAGTCTCATCGGCAAAGTTGGTGTTGTTTACCACAGTAGTAACCTGATTGATTCCAGAAAAATCTCCAGAAGTTTTAATAGGATCTACACGTTTGGTATAGTTGATTCCTCCAAACAAACTGGTGAAATTAAACATGCTAAAACTAAAATAATTTAAGCTTGCTGTGTGAAAGATCGCATTTTCAATGTCACGATTTCCTCTAAAAAGACTATTATAATTACTAAGCAACAATCCCTCAGCAAAATTATTGACATCCGTATATTGAGCGGTCATTTGGTAATTAGCTCGTAAGCTCTTTCCTTGAGCAAACTCAACAACTGTAAATAAATCGGGAAGTAATTTCCAATCATTCTTCTCTGTGGTACTTCCTAATTGCTCACTTTTGGTGCCATAGTTATGTAAGGTCAAACCTGGAGTAATTGTAAAGATTCCTGTTTTCACTTTATAATGTAAACCTAAGAACACATCACTAAAATTGAACTTCACATTATTCCCGATAACATCTCCTTCTACATTTTCTGTCAACGGATCTTCACTTCCATTTTCTAAAATTTGAAAAAGACTAGAGTCAAAATTTTGAGTACTTAAAGTGGTTCCCAAGGTGAAATTTAAATTACTTTTATCATTCAAAATGTAGTAATAATCCACTTTGGCATCCAATTTATTACTTTGAACATTCTTGTTTTGATTTAGGTCGTATAAGCCATTCATACCTATTTGGAAAGGTATTGTACTAACAAACTCAGGGTTATCTGGATCATCAGGCATGGTGTCATCATAATCGTCATTACGCTGAGTAAAAGGTTCTTCATCTAAACGCGCTCTATAGAATGGATTCTCATCGGCGTATAGGTGTCTAAAAGTTCCAGAGAATATGTTTTTCTCATCAAGGGTGTAATACAAATTGACATTCTGATTGATTGAAAATGGTTCATTTTCCTTGTTTTGATCAGTGATGTCTTGTTCTATTGCATCGCCATCATCGATTATACTTATACCATTAGAAAACTCTGTTTGGCTGGATTTCTTAGCAAGAATATCATAATCAAACTGCAAACTTGCACTTGGCTTGTAGACAGAACTAAACTTTACCATTCCTAATTGGTTACGTTGATCACTTACCTCATCAAAACCTTGAGTAAATCCTTGGTTAATAAAGGTGTTCAAGGAATTATTAATAAAGTTTGTGCTGTTATCACTATACAAAGCAAAACCACTCACATCCCATTTTGTAGTTGCGGCATAGGTAAAATTGACCGCAGCAAAGTTAGTTTCAATGTCATTAGCCCTGTTATTCTGAGTCGTCAAAAATCCTAGTCCGCCATCAGAAATATCAAAAGAAGTCCCTCCTCTTTGATTGAAGTTTCTAAAGCCTCCTGTAAAGTTGAAATAATCTCTAAAGGTAAATGGCACCTCTCCAGTATTGTTAAAATCGGTGATAATATTAATACTTCCTTTGGGACTGTAATAGAACAACTTTGGTTTCACTAGGTATCTAGCCTTTTCACCGTCTCCCATACCAGCGGTGATTTCTCCAAACCAAAAGTTTTTCTTTCCTTCTTTCAACTTTAAGTTAATCGCAATATTATCCTGATCATTCCCAAGTCCGCGCATTTGCGACACTTCATTGTAGTTCTTGAGGACCTCTACTTTCTTCAAGGCATCGGCTGGAATGTTTTGAGTCGCAAGTTTGGTATCTCCGTCAAAGAAATCTTTTCCTTCAATCATCACCTTGGTCACCACTTTTCCTTCTACTTCTATTTGTCCATCGTCATTGACTTCGACGCCTGGAAGTTTTTTAAGGACATCTCCAAGTTTCCTTTCAGTACCATTGGTAAAACTATCGGTATTATAAACGATTGTATCGCCTTTGATGCTTACAGGCATTTCATATACGAGTTCTACATCATCTAATTGATTGGGATCGGATTTCAATACAAAATCTCTTTCCATATCCTGAGCATCTTCTGCAACAGTAAGTTCTAGGAGTTCTGATTTTAGGCCTAGGTAACTAATTTTTAGGTCATAGGTGATTCCTGAAGTAAGTGAGAGTCGGTAACGACCTTGCCCATCTGTAATTCCGTAAGATTCTAGAGTACCTTCAGCTTTGTTAGATGCAATTACATTTGCAAACTCTAAAGGGCTACCAATACTGTCTTTGATTACACCTCGTAGCTCTATACTTTGCGCAAAAGCTCCTGTTGACATTGCAAGAAGCAACGCCAAAATTAAATTTCTTACTGTCATTTTGAATTGTTTGATTGGTTGTACACTCCTGTCTTCCCGATAAGGCAGAGTAGTGTTCTCGAGCCGCAGTAATGTGTTTACATATCACCTTAGACTAAGGAACAAAGAGTATATTAAAATATTTTACTAGCTTTTAAAAGCGTCTCCCTCCTCTGTTGTCACCTTTACGACTACCTCCACCAAAGCGATCTGCCATTTCTTTTGCCTTTTCTTCGACAATTTTGAGGTATTCTTCTCGTGTCACTTCTTTTCCTTTAGAAGGAACTTCAATCACAACTTCTTCTTTAGGATTCAAAACAACCTTTGTACATAAAATGGTTGTATTATTTGTGCTTAACTCCAGAATCAAACCTGGCAAACCACCAAACTCATCTGGACCATGAGAAGCGGGAATCATAGGTGTATACCAAGCGGTAATCGTTTCTGTTTTTGGCTCTTCAATTTCAATTTCATCCTCTGTGCTTGCTGTAGCTGAAGAATCTACCTTTTTATCCCTAGCTTTTTGGGCATCACTAGCTCGACGTCCCATACGGCTCCACATATTTTGCTCAATATCACGAGTGGCAACAGCCTTAAACGCTGGGTATTGTCCAATCATTTTACTTTCTTTCACCAGCTCCCATTCTAACGAATTAATGGTATCCTTTACAAGAAAGGTTTTTCCCATCATGTTATTTTCACGTGCATAAGCTTTAGAAGTTGCATTTTTATAAATACCACCTTGCGTAAAACCTCCGCCCCAACGGCCCCCACCTTGTCCAGGTACAGCTAATTTTTCTTCTTCCTTATAAAAGGATTCTTCATTGGTGAAGCTGAGGGTATATTCCTTCTCTAAGAAATTTTTCATACGCTCCATAATTTGCTTTTTACGTTGCTCTGTCATTTGTTGCCCTCCTCTATTAAAACGAGACATGTCCATGGTCGTTTTTGTTTTGTAGGTTGCAACACCCTGAACCTTTTGTGCATACATGGGCATTGCCATAAAGCAAATCGCACATAAAATTCCTATTTTTCTTAAAGTCGTTACCATTATTCTATTGTTAAATGAACTTTCTAACTCGTTAGACTTTAAAATTACAGTAAAGTTTCACCGACTATAAAATTTTAAGAAGAAATTGTGAATTTGACCACAATATTACCCGCCTATTCTAATGGTCATAGAGTGATTATCTCCTTTCTTACGACCGTGATCCTGGCGTTCCATCATTTCCCTTGATTTTTCTAAAGAAATTTTATCGTACTCTTCTTGGGTGACTTTTTTCCCTTTTTCTGGGATTTCAATTACAATAGGATCTTTAGGGTTTAGGACAACTTTTGTGCACATCATGGACATTTTTCCATCATTTACTTCTAATATAAGACCAGGCAATCCCCAAAATTCATCCGGTCCATGTTGCATAGGAATATCTAAGGTATACCAAGCAGTAATCTCCCGGGTGACCATTTTTGTGGTTGCTTTTCCTTCTCCATTTATATGTTCAAAGGTTTCAATTTCGTTTTCTTCGGTTAAGGTTGCCTTAAAGCAGGTATATTGCCCAATGTTTTTGGTTTCCTTTACCAATTGCCAGTTGGGCTTCTTTAGCACATCTTCAATAAGAAACTGCTTCCCCATAAGATCACTTTGAATGGTATAGATCTGATCGGTAATATTATGATATCTAATATCTCTATTTCCTGATATCATAATCACCATTCCACTACTCGAAGGCGCTTTTGGCTTGTCTAAATCTGCTGCCTGCTCTTCCCATAATGCTTCCCCCTTATTAAAAGTGAGATCATATTTACGTTGAAACTGCTTGCGCAATTGTTCTTGAATACTTTTTTGCATTTCACTATTCATTCCTGAGGTGCTGTCAAGAGTCAGCTCGACATGACGCTGCGTTTGATAGGTAGCTATCCCTTGTAGATTTTGGGCGGTAGCTTTCGCGAAAGCAAAAAGAGTAACCAGAATCGCTAAAATTAAATTTCTCATGATTAAAGGTGTTAGTTTTTTATGAATTGATGATATAAAATGGATGGTTTACTACTTTGACAAAAGCCAAATTTATAATCAACTTTTTTAAATTAGTCTTTTTTAACAATAATTTCTTTTCGTAACTCCCTGGAAAGCTGCGAATTTTCTAAAGTTTTAAGCAAGTCTTGTATTAGATTACTTTTTTCAAATGCGGTTACAAGTGTTTCCATTTCTTGTTTTACTTCATCCAAATTAATAGCTTCTAACTGCGCCAACTCATCTTTAGAAATCGACAGTTCCAAGTGTATCTCGGCAGGCTTATGTATAATTGTTAGCTGATCTTTTACAAGTTCAAGAGACTCAATTAAATTTTTGTCTTCTGAAATTTCATGTAAAATTGATGAAAGCTCTTTCATTTGTGGTGCATTATCCTTTACTGTTTCCTCTAAAGTTGTATTAAGAACCTTTGACAAATTGATAATAACAGTTTGCAGCTTTTCTATTTTTTCTTTTTGCACATCGATGGTAGCAGCGGTCGTTTTTGTTTGTGCAATTGTAATAGAAGTTATACTTAGTAGTAAGCATGTAATTAGAGTTTTCATAATTGTGTTTTTATATAGTTAGACTTTATTTGAACACTACAAAGATGCATGACCTTTTTTGGAGAATACGTTAACGAGCGTTAACGAGTGTTAATCGATTTGTTTTACAGACCTTTAAGTCACATCTTTGAACCATGCAAGAAAGACATTATAAAACCATTTTATATTTTATAAGCACTGTTATTGTAGTCACCTTAGCTATTCAGCTCTATTGGAATTATAAAAACTATGAGACTGGAAAAGCACAGCTAGTGCGTGATGTGCAAATAAGTGTAGACACTGCTATTGAAACATATTATGCAAATCTAGCCACTCAAAACTCCTATGGTTTTCTAGGCTTAGGAAACCAAAAAGATCAATTCTTCAAATCAGAATCATTGAATGAGCTTGCCAATCATATAGATAGTGGAAAGGCGAGATTTAATCAAATAATGATAGAGGACAACATCGATTCTCAAGGATTTTTGAGTGTTCATGGTGGTTCCAAAGTAGAAATTGACAGTATTATTGATTCGTATACCTTTACTATAGACACCACCTATTCACAAGTTTTAGAAAAACCAACCTTAGAAAAGGGACGTACCTCTTTCAAAATATCTGGTTCCAACCAAGAGGCTGTAGACAGTATTTCAAATCGATTACAATCACATTTGGAACTATCAAATTCATCAATAACTACAGATAGTCTAACGCATTTGCGAGGTACTATGAATCGATTAGGCGCCTTAAATAAGCTAACCACCAAAATTGTTCTCTCCTTCAATCAAGATAAGGTTGACCCTGAACTACTAGACAGCTTAATAGGAGTAGATCTCAGCCGTAGAAACATGAGTGGAACAGATCATGAACTTTGGTACTCAAATCGAAAAACCGACACCATACCTACGATGGATAAATATGCCCTGAGTATACAATCAAACTCAGAGTTATTACCAGTAGACAGTACACTTATAGTAGGATTCAAGAACATTTCGGGAATTGTTTTAAGGCGAAACCTCATTGGCATCATTCTTTCCATTATTTTATTATCAGCAGTTATTGGCAGCTTGTTATATCTTCTACATATAATTAGGGAACAAAAACAATTGGCTGAAATCAAAAATGATTTTATCAGCAATATGACACATGAATTTAAGACCCCTATTGCGACTATTGGTGTAGCACTTGAAAGCATACAACATTTTAACACCTCCAATGATCCTGAAAAAACAAAGAAATATGTCGATATGTCATCACAGCAAATTGGCAAATTGAATGTGATGGTAGAAAAATTGTTAGAAACCGCCACCTTAGATCAAAACGCGCTTGCGTTAAATAAACAAGAGAGTAATCTTGCCGATTTGATTGCAGGGATTCATCTAAAGTACAGTCAGACCTATGCCGATAAAACCATCAATTTTTCGAGTAATGCCGATCAAGTATGGGCTACTGTAGATGCATTTCACATTGAAAATGCCATTGATAACATCATTGACAATGCAGTAAAATACGGAGGAGAACGTATTGACATTATACTAGAAAAAGCTAAAACAGCCGTTCATATTACCATAAAAGATAGTGGTCATGGATTAACTAAATCTCAGGTATCACAGATATTTGAAAAGTTCTATCGTGTTCCAAAAGGGAATACACATGATATTAAAGGCTTCGGAATAGGACTTTACTATACAAAAACGATTATCGAGAAGCATGAAGGAAGTTTGCGTGTAACCACTTCCCCAACTACATTTAATATAACCTTGCCTTATGTCTAAAATCAAACTCCTCCTAGCCGAAGACGAACCAGCCTTAGGGCAGATAGTCAAAGAAAGTCTTGAAACGAGAGACTTTGAAGTGAATTTGTGCGCAGACGGGATGCAAGCAATGGAGCAGTTTCAAAAAGAGGTCCCAGCTTTATTAATTTTGGATGTAATGATGCCTAAAATGGATGGGTTTACAGTAGCAAAAGAAATTCGTAAGCTAGATAACACTGTCCCTATTATCTTTTTAACAGCAAAATCTCAAACTGCCGATGTGGTGGAAGGCTTTAGTATAGGGGGTAATGATTATTTAAAAAAACCTTTCAGTATTGAAGAATTGATTGCGCGTATCAATAACCTGCTACATCGAAGTCTAGAACAGAAAATAGCAGAAACCATTGCTATAGGACAATATATTTTTGATTTTCCAAAGCAGCTATTACACTTTCCTGCCAAGAGCGATGGTGAGAGTCAAAATGACCAAAGTCTAACCCACCGAGAATCACATTTGCTTTTTCATTTATGTAAAAACAAAAATCAAGTGCTAGATCGATCTCTCATTTTAAAAAAGTTGTGGGGTGATGATGACTTTTTTAATGGCCGATCCATGGATGTATTTATTACAAAGCTGAGAAAGAAACTCAAAGATGATCCTAATATTTCCATTGTAAATGTAAGGGGATATGGCTATAAGCTTATTTGCTAAGCCCGCAAAAGGCGCAGATGTTTCTAGAAAAAGTAAAATAGCTTATAACCACAAAACGGCAAGATTTTTGTACTTTGGAAGCAGATGAAAACCCAAATCACGCTACTCCTCTTTATACTTAGTTTGTCCGTTTCGGCTCAGTCCGTTATTGTCAAGCAAATTGCTGAATTCCCATTGGAGGCAGATCGCTTTATTGGTGTCGATGACTATGGTAGTCAGTATTATATTCAAGGAAACACTCTATTTAAAAAGAGCAAGGATAATACATATCAGTACATTGCCCTACAGTTAGGATCTTTATCCACTGTTGATATTTTGAACCCTTTAAAAATTACTGCATTTTACCAAGCTTCAAATACGGCTGTTATTTTAGATAACACCTTATCTGAAATCAAACGAATCTCCTTTTCTAATATTGATAATTTCAGGAATGTAAGTCATGCGACTACGGCCAATGATCGGCGTTTATGGATTTACAATATTGACCTACAACAACTTGAAATTTTTGATTATAATACCCAACGCATTATTCAGGCCTCCCGTCCAATTACAATATCACCCGAAGCGATGACCAGCAATTTTAATTTTTGTTGGCTACTTACGCCCTCTTCCATGTCTCGTTTTAATAACTATGGAAGTTTCTTGGAATCTATACCGGTTACTGAACTTCAAACGCTTAGGCAATACAATGGATACTTGCTCAGTTGGGATGGTATAGACTTCAAATATAAAAGGCCAAATCAGGTGGAATTCCAAAAGATAGAAATTCCTAAAATACCCGTAAAACAGTTTTCGTTGAACAATGAAATCCTGTATATTTACGACGGTCGAAAAGTGACCTCTTTTCAACTTAAACAAGCTAAAGACTAGTACACATGCATATCGCCATTGCCGGAAACATTGGGGCGGGTAAAACCACCTTGACGAGACTTCTCGCCAAACATTATAAATGGACCCCTCAATATGAAGATGTGGTTGATAATCCCTATCTCGACGATTTTTATAATGCAATGGAGCGTTGGTCATTCAACCTACAAGTGTATTTCTTAAATAGCCGTTTTCGCCAATTGTTGGAAATTCGTAACAGCAAAAAAAGCATTATTCAGGATAGAACCATTTATGAGGACGCCTTTATTTTCGCACCCAACTTACATGCGATGGGTCTTTTAACCAATCGTGATTATAACAATTATAAATCACTTTTCGATTTGATGGAAAGCGTTGTAGATGCTCCAGATATTATGATTTATCTGCGTAGCTCTATACCGAATTTAGTTTCTCAAATTCACAAGCGAGGAAGAGAGTATGAAAACTCTATAAGTATTGATTACCTCAGCCGCTTAAACGAACGTTACGAGGCTTGGATCACGGGTTATGCCAAAGGGAAATTGCTTATCATTGATGTAGACAACATCAACTTTGTAGACAATCCAGAAGATCTTGGTGAAATCATTAATCGTATTGATGCCGAATTAAACGGTTTGTTTTAGGCAAGAAGGCCTATTTTTCTGGCGTGCTCTTCGGCAAAAGCACTTTTTTCAACCAGCACTGCTGGTGTAGTTCCATATTTTTTAAGGACACCCTCTACGCGAAGCACTCTCTTTTTGTGCTTAACACTGCGTAAATAAACCGCGAGTATTTGTTTGGGGTATTCTCTTGCGACTTCTAAGTAAATATCAACGTCATGTTCTCCACTATCTCCTATCAACACAAATTTTAAATTAGGGTAGGTTTTAAGAATATTTCGAATTTCGTGTTGTTTATGAGGTTTCTCAGGTTTGGGAGTTTTCTCAAAAGGCGTTCTAAAATCCCTTAGCAAAATGGGACCTTTGGGAAATTTTGCATTGCGCACAAAGGCTTCTAAATAATTATAAAGATTCCACGGACTATTACTCACGTAAAAAATAGGATTGGCGGCAGAACCTGATTTTCCGAGATGCAATTTTTGATAGAGCTCTGGAGCTCCTTCTAAGGAGGTTCGCTTCCCTACTTCCTTGAATAAAGTATTTACAATTACACGCCATTTGAGTAAAGAGGCAACACCCGTATGCAATATAGTATCGTCAATATCGCTAATAACTCCATATTCGGCAGTTTGGGCAGGAATAACCATTTCAAGGGGAAACTTATTCTCTCTCAGAACAACTAAACCTTTCTTTACATCGTCAAAACTTATAACAATCTGCACCCAGCCTTCCCTATTTTTCAGGCCGTTGAGTCCTTCCACTTTCTCGTCCAATTTAAAATACCCTTCGGCATCTGTAGTAGTGTAAAAAGTTCGTTCATCAGGAAGAGTCACTCGCAATTTAGCATGGCGCAATTCGTCACTAGCAAATTGCTTATAAGCATTTTTAAAGGCAGCCAGAAACCCTTTCTTTTTTAAGTTTACTCCTTCATTTTCAAGAGCACGCCCTACGATATATAAGTGATCGGAAGTTCCATAAGTTTGATAACCATCAATTTGAATTGGGTCTGCTTTTCTCTTAAAAAACATAAAATAAGTTTTTTAATAAAGATACAATTTTGAACCGTTTATTGCGAAATTTTCGCGCCCGCTTGTAGAGATGGCAAGAAATCTTTCAGAAAAAATCGGCCATAAAAAAAACGCAAACTTCTCAGTTCGCGCTTTTTTTATTTTAGGTAATACGGAATTTTACTTCCCTTCTTCTACTTCTTCTATTTCGAGAATAACTTCTTTCTTCCCTGCCTTTACCTTAGCGTCAGCTTCTTTCAAAGCTTCTACT
>TARA_R110002051_G_scaffold165130_2_pt1 | contig 59378 bp, 54 predicted proteins | sample TARA_R110002051 | Tara Oceans TARA_R110002051 (sample SAMEA4397023) | marine metagenome | biome: Polar Biome; feature: [MES] marine water layer (ENVO:01000295) within the mesopelagic zone...; material: water (ENVO:00002006), including particulate matter (ENVO:01000060) such...
ATTTATACCTACTAACAAATTTATATGGAATTATGACGAACACAAGTAAAACGGGGGGAAATCCTATGTTTTGTTGATAACTCAGCTTGTTTGTTGATAAAGTAGGGTTTTTTTTACGTTTCTCGCAGCCCAGTAACGACGGGGCTTCACCCCATTTTAGCATTTTTTTCTAAATTTAGGCCATTGAGTACATCTTTTACATGCATTCTTTTTTTTCCTTGAAGTTGAATTTCTTCTAAATTTATGTAACCATTTGTAACAGCAACCTTCACTTCTTTTTTATTAAATACTAAGTGACCGTTTGGAAATTTGTGTTGCTCAGCTAAAATACTTGCTTTGTAAATTTTAGTAATTATTTGCTGATCGCCATTTGTTAAGGTAGTCCAAGCCGCAGGGTAGGGACTAAGTCCTCTTACAAAATTGTACAAATCATTAAGTGATTGGTTCCAGTCTATTTCACAAGTTTCTCTATGAATCTTATGTGCATCCTTTAAATCATCGGAATTTACTTGTTTAGTAGTTTCAAAATTACCTTGTTGAATACGTTCAACAGTTTTAATTACTAAATGCGCACCTAAATGCATAAGTCTGTCATGTAAATCTTCAACATTGTCTTCTTTTTCTATTCTTGTTTCCTCTTGCAATATAATGGCACCTGTGTCTATTTTCTCGTCTATAAAGAATGTCGTTACTCCAGTTTTAGTTTCTCCATTAATTATAGCCCAATTAATTGGGGCTGCACCCCTATATTGTGGTAATAAGGAGGCGTGAAGATTAAATGTTCCATAGGTAGGCATTTTCCATACCACTTTGGGGAGCATTCTAAAGGCAACTACAATTTGTAGGTTTGCGTTTAAAGATTTTAAGTTCTCTAAAAATTTTTCGTCTTTTAAGTTTGTTGGCTGTAGTACCTTAATATTTTTAGAAACGGCGTATTTTTTAACTGCCGATTCGTTTAATTTTCTTCCCCTACCTGCTGGTTTGTCTGGAGCGGTAATTACCCCAACAACTGTATATTCTTTTTTTACAAGCATATCTAGAATGCCAACAGCAAATTCTGGAGTGCCCATAAATATGATTCTTAATGCTTCCATATTATATAAGTTCGTATTCGTTAATTGCGTTTAGTTTAATATAATTGTCTTCTAATAATTCTTGTATAGCCAAAATGACTATATCTTGATTTATATTTAAGCTTATTTGAAGTACTCTTGAATTAGCTTTTCTTGTTTTTAATAGTTGAATAATTTTTATTTTAGCATGTATTACGTCAGTATTCCCTAATTTTTCGGATATACAAACATCGCAAATGCCACACTTACTATTTTGCTTTTCGCCAAAATAGTCTAATAGCTGTATACTTCTACATTGTATATTATTATCAATATAATTCAGCATTTTAGATACGTTTTCTATTTTATGAAGATTTTGTTCGTCAATACTTTTTGAAAACTGATTTATAGTGCGGTCATCGTCTCTAGGTACTAAAAAAATCAGCTCTAAATCGCTTGTTGTACTATGGTATTCAACAATATCGTCTTTAGCAAGTTGCTCAAGGTTTAAGTTTACCACTTTTTCCGGTAGGTTTAATTTCTTAGCCAATACATAGGTGTTTATTTTAATGTCGTACTCAAATACGCCGCCATAGGTTCGTAAAACTACTTTAATGAATTCTTCCAGTTTTGGGTTTTGATCTATGTATCTGTAGAGTGTACTCTTATCAGTTTTAAATTTTACGGTTATTTTTTTTGAAAAGTTCTCAGAAAGTGAAACAACTGAATTTCTGTCTAATGTTAATAGTGCATTATAGGTTAAATAGCTATTGAGTTTATATATAGAACAAAATTCGTTGAAATTTAAACTGAATACTACTTCGGTAAATTCTCCATATCCTATTTGAAAAAAATTATTCAATTTGCGATATATAAATTTTATAAAATTTACATCAGGTAAAACTTCAATAAATTGTTTTTTTGCAAGTAGTTTATCTGTTGTGTTGGTAAGTAAAATTGCCTTGGCGGGCGCTCCATTTCTTCCGGCTCGTCCTGCTTCTTGAAAATAGTTTTCTAAACTATCTGGTATTTGATAATGAATAACGAGTTCAACGTCTGGTTTGTCAATTCCCATTCCAAAGGCGTTGGTAGCAACCATAACTTTTACTTTGTCTAGCAACCATAAGTTTAGACGTTCGGTTTTTGCTTTTTGGTCAATACCACCATGATAAAAAGTGGAAGTTAAACCATTTTTTATAAGGTACTTAGATATTTCTTCGGCCTTTCTTCGGCTTCGGACATAGACAATGGTACTCTGTTTTATTTGCTGGCAATACTGTTTAAGATGGTTGTTTTTATCTTCTGTCAATACTACTTCAAACCCTATGTTTTTTCTAAAAAAAGAATCTTTAACAACATACGGTAGCTCAAGATTAAGTGATTTTATAATGTCATCACTTACTCGTTTTGTAGCTGTAGCAGTTAAAGCAACTATTGGCGGATGAGTATGTAATTCCCGTAAAATGGAACAGTTTAAGTAAGCAGGTCTAAAATCATGACCCCATTGAGAAATGCAATGTGCTTCGTCTATTACAAACAAAGAAACATTCATTGCTTTTATTCTTTCTTGTACGAGTTCTTGTTGTAAGCGCTCTGGTGATAAGTATAAAAATTTATAGCCGCCATAAATACAATTATCAAGTAGCTTATCAACTTCATTAAATTTTAGTCCACCTTTTAGACCTATGGCTTTGATACCCAGTTTTTGAAGATTGTCAACCTGATTTTCAATTAAAGCAATTAATGGAGAAATAACGATGCAAATACCCTCTTTCATTACTGCAGGTACTTGAAAGCAAAGCGATTTACCGCCGCCAGTGGGCAGTAGTCCTAAAACGTCTTGGCCATTTACAATGGCATTGATTATTTCTTCTTGTGAGCCTCTAAAATTGTCAAAGCCCCAGTATTTTTTTAAAATGTCTTTCGGTGTATTATTCACCTTTTTTATTTATAAAATCTACTACAAATTGAAGTCTATTTTCGATAGTGCCAAATGGTACTTCGATTGGACTATAGCCCAGTTCTTTATATGTATTTTCTAAATGTTTATGTATTCCACATGCTTGGTCAAAATTCTCCATACGTTCATTATCTTGAACATAAATTTCTTTCCAGGGGGGTAAAATTAATACGTCATCATACCTGTTTTCTAGACACAAATTGGTATATCTTTCTTCAACTGTTTGTCCAAAATAATTCATATAAGCAATAACATCTGGTAGACCTCGGTCATAGAACAATTGATTTTTGTCTAAGTCTTTGCCATTGGTAAAGTGTTTTAAACGTGCATTCATTAGCTCATCATTAAAACTTTTGGCATCATCTACAAAGTCTATAGGGTTTACTAATTGCTTATCTAATGACTTACTATTTAATGCATCTAGCGTCATGGTTCGTATCACCTCATGAAAACAATGGTATCCATTTTCTTCTAAGGATGAAATTAAAACGGTTTTACCTGTTCCAGGTCCGCCAGTTATAACAATTCTTTTGCTGTTCAAAACTCATAATTTATATTGACAAAAGTACGTAAACCATGAATATTAAAAAACTGGGTCAATAGACTTATCTTTGTATAAAATAGTTGTCATGGACGAAAAGAACCCTGAAGAATTTTATAAAAAATTAAAAAAGCAATTACAAGATACCTCTAAATGGCCATCTAATTACTTGTATAAATTTATAGTTGAAAGTGCAACGGATAAGGTAGACCAAATTCATAAAATATTTGATAATATGGGTGCGGTTATTAATTCCAAGAAATCTAAAAACGGTAAATATACAAGTGTGTCTATTACTGTAAATTTGAACAGTGCCGATGATGTTATTAAAAAATACAAGGAAGTAGGAAAAATTGAAGGTGTAATATCGTTGTAAAATAGCTTTTCATCTATAATTTTATTAATTTGGCATCGTTATAAGAATACTTCTCAAATACATTAAGCTAAAATTTTAAATTTGCAATTAGTAGAAAACCTAGAATATAATACGGAGCGCTCTCATTTAATTATACCAGAATATGGTCGTCATTTTCAAAAAATGGTAGATCATGCGGTATCCATAAAAGATCGTGAAGAACGAAATAAAGTAGCACAAGCTATTATAAGTGTAATGGGGAACTTACAGCCTCATTTACGTGATGTACCCGATTTTCAACACAAACTTTGGGATCAACTGTTTATTATGTCCGATTTTAAATTGGATGTAGATTCACCATTTCCAATTACCTCAAAAGAGATATTACGACAACGCCCAGAAGCGTTAGAGTATCCTCAGAATTTTCCAAAATATCGTTTTTATGGTAATAACATAAAATTGATGATTGATGTAGCCATAAAATGGGAAAAAGGTGATAAACGATCAGGATTAGAGTATGCAATCGCTAATCATATGAAAAAATGCTACTTAAATTGGAACAAAGATGTTGTAGATGATAAGACAATTTTTAAGCATTTATTTGAATTGAGTGATGGTCTTATAGATTTGGCTTCGGAAGGTGAAAGTTTAACGGATAGTGGACAATTTCTAAAAAATAGAGTCGCCAAAACTCCAAGGTCAAATAACACAGGTAAGAAAAATCAAAGAAATAATAACCGCGGTAAAAAACGCTATTAAATTTCTACTTCTGTAGATGGGAACATTTAAAATTGAAGGAGGTCACCAATTATCTGGTGAAATAACACCTCAAGGAGCAAAGAACGAAGCACTTCAAATACTTTGCGCAGTATTACTTACAGACGAAAAAGTAACCATTAATAATATACCAGATATTATTGATGTAAATAAACTTATATCTCTTTTAGAAGATTTAGGTGTAAAAATTCAAAAAAAAGGTAAAGGTTCTTACACTTTTAAGGCCGACGACGTTAATTTAGAATATTTGCAGTCCGACCAATTTAAGGAAGATGGAAGAGGTTTAAGGGGCTCAATTATGTTGGTAGGACCGCTATTGGCGCGTTTCGGCAAAGGGTATATACCTAAGCCTGGTGGTGATAAAATTGGTCGTAGACGTTTAGACACCCATTTTGAAGGCTTTATAAAATTAGGTGCCAAATTTCGATACAATCGTGAAGAGTATTTCTATGGTGTAGAAGCTGAAAAGCTAAAAGGTGCTTACATGCTGTTAGATGAAGCTTCTGTTACAGGAACTGCAAACATAGTTATGGCAGCGGTTTTAGCAGAAGGACAAACTACAATTTACAATGCCGCTTGTGAGCCTTATTTACAGCAGCTTTGTAAAATGTTGAATAGAATGGGCGCCAAGATATCTGGTGTTGGCTCTAACCTTTTGGTTATTGATGGTGTTGAAAAATTGGGTGGTACAGAACATAGAATGTTGCCTGATATGATTGAAATTGGTAGCTGGATCGGTCTAGCGGCTATGACCAAGAGTGAACTAACTATTAAAGATGTTAGTTGGGACGATTTAGGTCAAATACCAACTGTATTCCGTAAACTAGGTATCAGTATAGAAAGAAAGGGAGATGATATTTACATTCCCGCTCATAAGGACGGATATGAAATTCAAAATTATATAGATGGTTCTATTTTAACCATTGCAGATGCCCCTTGGCCCGGACTTACTCCAGATTTATTAAGCATTATTTTAGTTGTGGCTACACAGTCTAGAGGAGAAGTGTTAATACATCAAAAAATGTTTGAAAGCCGCTTGTTCTTCGTAGATAAGTTATTAGATATGGGAGCTAAAGTAATTCTTTGTGATCCGCATAGGGCTACAGTAATTGGGCATGATTTTAAATCTACCTTAAAAGCTACGACAATGACATCACCAGATATTAGAGCAGGTGTTTCATTATTAATTGCTGCTTTGTCAGCAAAAGGAACTTCGACAATTCATAATATTGAACAGATAGATCGTGGTTATGAGAATATTGATGAAAGATTACGTGCAATAGGAGCTAAAATTGTAAGAAGCTAAGCTTTTGTTTTACATAATATAAAAAACTCCATAATTAGGTTTTATACCATGATTATGGAGTTTTTGCTTTTATATTATTTCTCTACTATTGTTCCATCTGGATATTTAGCAAATCTCCCACGCTTGGCTTCATGTGTATGATCTGGGTATCTCCAAGGCCAACCACCAAATTGGGTAGTTTTAAACTCCTCCATAGCCTTTTGTAATTCTTCATGGGTATTCATAACAAACGGACCATATTTTGCAACAGGCTCGTTAATAGGTTTACCTTGTAATACGAGAATACTAGCTTCTCTTTCAATGGCTTTCAATATAGTTTCTTCACTTGCCTTAACCTCAACACCATGGTTGGGAGTTATTGTTTCACCCAAAATATCAATAGAATGTCCATCATAGAAATAAATGGTACGAGTTACTCCTTTATTAGCTTTTGGGAGAGTTATTGTTCCGTTTGCATTGATCTTTATATTCCAAATGGCAACATTGTTTTCCACTTCTGACGCCCAAGAATCCGGAGCTGGTTCCAAAGCTTTTTCAGCATTAAAACTACCAGCTATTATTTTTACGGTTGACTCTTCTAGTTCAAGTACCGGAATATCTTCATGCCAAAGCATTTTAAAATGTGGGTCTACAAATTTGCTAATTGATGGTAAATTCAACCAAATTTGAAAAAGCTCTAGCGTATTTTCTTTATCAGTATGAATAAGTGGAAACATTTCTGAATGTTGCACCCCACTTCCAGCAGTCATCCATTGTACATCGCCTTCACCAAAACGACCGGCAGCCCCCAAAGAATCGGAATGATCACAAAATCCTTTATTTACTACCGTTATTGTTTCAAATCCGCGATGCGGATGTGCAGGAAAACCAGGTATAGTAGTCCCGTGATACATTCTGTAACCATCTTTAATTTCAAAATCGTTTCCTAAATTTCTTCCCTTTAAAGAATCATTGGGACCTAGCTCTCCATTTCCTTTAGGATAATAATCTAGATGATAAACGCAGAATAAAAATGGATCTTGAGTTTGCCATGGAAATCCTAATTTAAATATTTGTTTGATTTCACTTTTCATAACTGTGATGAAATTAAATTTGCACGATTATTTATGATTTGCGTTGTTGATTTCTACCCAATTGTTTTCTGGGTCTTTCAAATAAATTTGCCTAACACCGTCTGCCCTTAGCGTTACAGCATTCTCTTTTCCTGGCCAGTCATAATATGTGATATTTTTTTCTTCTAACGTAGTTATCAACTCATCTAATTTTTGGGTAGCCAAACAAAGATGAACACTTTTACTATGTTCCATAGCTACACTATCCTTACCAATTAAATGCAATTGTGAGTTTCCTTGAATTATAAACCACTTAAAACCTGAAGGTGCAGAAGGATGCGGAATCTCTTTTAAGTTGAGTACGTCTTTATAAAATGCGCCTACCTTATCCAAGTCCTTTACGATTACAGAGTAATGATCATATTGAAAATCGAATGATTGCGCTGTAGCAAATGAACCGGAGACTAAAAATAATAATGCGATAATGTTTTTCATTGTTGTTGTTTAAGTTTGATGGTTCAAGTTACTTAAAAATGAAAGAAGCTACCTGATAAGATAGCTTCTTTATTAATTGTGTTTTATTCTCCATCTAATGGTGGTGGACCATCGATCATTGGTTCATAAATTTCATCACCTTTTCGAGTTTTGAATTCTTCTTTAACCTTTGCAACTAATTTAGGATTTTGAAATAAGTCTAGCATTGTCAACCCCATTGCTTTAGATGCATATATCATTCCTTTATGACCAATAGACATTCCGCCGCAAGCCACAACAGCCCATGAATGCCAAGGTGTGCCCGTAGGTGCTACAGAAACGCCTAAATTAATGTTTGGTACATTCCAACTAACATCACCTACATCTGTAGAGCCACCACCTGGGTTTTCAAGTGTTTCTCTTAAAGGGTGAACCGTACCATCAAAACCAACTTCTGGTTTGCCTGTAGCTTTTTGTATTGCCTTGCCAAAAACAGTTTCTTCTTCGGTATACGTTATAGGGCCTAATAACTCCAAATTATTCTGCATAATTTCCCCGCCAGAACGGTTTACCAAAGTTTCATAAATACCAGAAACCAAAGAAATTTTATAATCCACATTCGCCATTATAGCAGCACCTTCTGCCATTGCTTTTACACGCTCGTATGTGGGTAACATTTTTGATCTTTTTGGGTCTCTGACGCGCACCCAAAGCTTGGCATAATCGGGGACCACATTTACAACCTGACCACCATCTTGAATGTGATAGTGAATTCTTGATGTTGGTAATATATGCTCTCTATAATAATTGATTCCTGTTGTGTATAATTCTAATGCATCCGATGCACTACGACCATTCCATGGGTCCATGGAGGCATGTGCTGCCTGACCGTAAAACTCAACCACAAAATCGATAAGAGATAGCCCACTTTGTACGTCTGCTTCTATATCGGCTCCTGGGTGCCAGCTAACATTCACATCTACATCATCCCAAAGTCCGGCTTTTACCATCCATACTTTTGCGAAATATTTTTCTTCAGCCGGTGTGCCTAAGAATTTTACTGTTCCCTTAATTTTTCCGGCATCCATTAACTCTTTAATTGCAATTGCAGATCCAAGACTTGCTGTACCAAACATGTTGTGCCCGCATCCATGACCCGCCGCTCCTTCTTTAAAAGGCTCCTTTATAGGGGATGCTTTTTGCGAAATTCCTGGTAGGGCATCAAACTCTCCTAAAATACTTATTACAGGACTCCCAGATCCGTAAGTTGCTGTAAAGGCCGTTGGTATATCTGCTACACCTCTTGTTACGGTTAACCCATTTTTTTCAGCGTAATCGGCTAAAATTCGCGAAGATTCTGTTTCGTCGAAAGCAGTTTCAGCAAGTGCCCAAATAGAATCGCTAATTTTAATAAGTTCTTCTTTGTGTTTTTCGATAGAAGTAACAAGTTGAATTTTGTCTTTACTCATTTTCTGAGCAAAAACCGAGGCACTCATGCTAAGACACAGCGCCATTAGAATCGTTTTTTTCATTATAGTTGTTTTTGGTTTTTCTAACTTCAATTCTTGATGGTGGTTTGTACATCTTAGTAAAGTCATAGTAAATATACCATATTTAACACTGTAATTTACCTACGAAATAGCGTTTTCAATATCAGTATATGTCAGTAAAAATAAAATTCTAATCAATTATTTAAGATTTAATAAGCTAGTTAGGGGGCATCTGTTATTTATATAATTTATTGCTTCATTTTTCGTTATTACTCAAATCCCAATGTTTTAAAAAATTTGAATTATGAGAAATATAGCCTTTAAATTGTTCTTGATTACGGCATTTTTATCAATTATGGCTTGTAGTTCCACTAATAGGATGACCATGGGTATTACCCAACCAGCCCAAGTATCTATACCAAATGATGTTGTTGCTATTGGCATTGTAAATAGAAGTAGCGCTTCTGAAAAGAATAAGGTTGTTGATAATATTGATAAGATTTTGTCGCTAGAAGGACTTAATTTAGACAAGGAGGGTGCGCAAAGAGCAGTTTCTGGACTTAAATATGAATTAGAGCGTGATAATAGATTTGAAGCCGTTAAGATTATTGAGAATCAAAAAGATATTGATAAAGGATTAAGCGTTTTTCCAGCAGAACTTTCTTGGGATATTGTAGATAGGTTATGTGAAGAAAATGGAGTGGATGTTATATTTTCTCTGGAATTTTATGATACGGATACTGCGGTGGATTATGAAATGACAATGGTTAAAATTCCTAATAATTTAGGTATAAATGCAAATGTGCCAGGTCATAGAATTAAACTGAATACGGCTATTAAAAATGGATGGAGAGTATATGACCCTGCAGATAGAACTATAGTAGATCAATTTATTTCTAATGACCAATTATTTTCTATGGGAGAGGGAATTAACCCAGTAAAAGCATTAGAAGCAGTTATCGGTAGAAAAGAAGGAGTTTTGAGTATTAGCTCTAACTTAGGTGCTAATTATGCATTGTTCACAAGACCTGAAAGAATACGTATTGCTAGAGATTACTTTACAAAAGGAAGTACTAATTTGGAAATTGCAGATAGACGTGCAAAAGCAGGCGATTGGAATGGCGCTGCAGAGTTATGGAATGCAGATTTAAATCATACAAAAAGTAAAGTTGCTGGTAGAGCATATTATAATATGGCAATTAGTAGTGAAATCAATGGTAACCTAAACAAGGCTATAGAATATGCTTCCAAAGCCTATACGGATTACGAGAATAAGGATGCTTTGCGTTATGTAAATATGTTGAAAAGAAGAGTAGTTAACCAACAAGAATTAAATAGGCAATTATCTAAATAAGTTAACTTACCGCTTCTTTATAAATAGCTAAACATCTTTCTCTAGCCATTTTATGGTCCACCATTTTGTCTGGGTATGTATTGGTACCATATTCAGAAATCCATTTTTTGATATATTCCTTTTTTTTATCGAACTTATCAACTTGGGTCATGGGGTTGAATATTCTAAAATAAGGGGCGGCATCAACTCCGCTACCTGCAGCCCATTGCCAGTTTCCAACATTAGAACTCAACTCATAATCCAATAGCTTTTCAGCAAAATAAGTTTCTCCCCAGCGCCAATCAATTAATAAGTGCTTACAAAGAAAACTTGCTACTAACATACGAACACGATTATGCATGTACCCGGTTTCATTTAATTGACGCATACCAGCATCTACTAAAAGATATCCGGTCTTACCATTTTTCCATTTTTCAAATTCTTCCTCATTATTGCGCCATATTATACGGTCGTATTTTGGTCTAAAAGAATTATTTGTTGTATGTGGATAGTGGTATAAAATAGACATGAAAAATTCTCTCCATATCAATTCGCTCCAAAATACCTTGTTATTCTCGATGATGGCTTTTTTCATCATTTTACGAACTGATACGGTGCCAAAACGTAAATGCGGACCTAAGTGAGATGTTCCATTCTCTTTTGCTGGATAATTACGGGTATCTTCATAATTTTCAATTAAAGTAGGGCTTACATTATATTTAGGAACCTCTATTTTAGACTTCTCAAAACCAATATCGGTTAGTGATAAATTTGGTAGTCGTGAATTTTGTATTAGGTTCGATAAATATTGATTTGTGTAGTGAATCTCTAAATCTTTATCCGCATTAAAATGTTCTTGCCATTTGTTTTTATAGGGAGTATAAACCACATACGGTTCACCATCATCCTTTACAATTTCAGACTTTTCAAAAATCACCTGATCTTTAAAGGTTTTAAAAATGATGTCTTTTTTAGTTAAAAAATCTGATATTTTTTCGTCACGCTCCTTAGCGTAAGGTTCATAGTCCCTATTCGTAAAAACAGACATAATCTCATACTCTCTTGTTAGATTTTCAAATACATTTAACGGAGTACCATAAAACATTGCCAAAGAGCTGTTATTTTCCTCTTGTAGTAGAGTTCGCATGTTTTGTAAAGTCTCATATATAAACGTAAGCCTTGCATCATCTTTCGGTAATTTGGAAAGAATTTGTTCATCAAAAATAAAAATAGGCAGGACAGGGAAGTCTCCTTTTAGAGCTTCAAGGAAACCGACATTATCGTCTAATCTTAAATCTCTTCTAAACCAAAATACAGATATTTTTTTCGACATTTAATTAATGTTTAAAGTTGAGAGTCCGCCGTCTACACCAATTACTTGTCCGGTTACCCAAGTGCTTTTGTTACTTAAAAGAAAAATAGCAGCATTAGCAATATCTTCTGGATTTCCTACTCTTTTTAAGGGGTGGCGCTCGCTCATCATTTCTCGTTTTTTATCGTTGTTTAAAAGTCTTTTTGATAATGTAGTATCGACCAAAGATGGCGCAACCACATTTACTCTTACTTTAGGTGCATACTCTGCGGCCAAAGACTTGGCAAAACCTTCAATAGCACCTTTCGCGGCAGAAACGCTAGTATGATAAGGCATACCGGTACCTACTGCTATAGTACTAAAAAAGACCATGCTGGAACCTTCGTCCATTTTTGAAATAATCTCCTTCACCACTTTTACCATAGAAAAGAAATTAAGTTCCATATCTTCTTTTATGGTGTCTAGTGACATCATTTTAAACGGCTTTAGATTAATACTGCCAGGACAGTACACAAATCCATCTAGTTTTTCTGGTAGCGAAGAAACATTTAGTTCATCTGTGGTTACATCAAAAGGTATGTGTGTAATATTGCTATGTTGTAAATCTATCACTGAACGCGATGCTACATATAAATGGTGTGTTTCTTTTAATTCTTTAGCTATATATAACCCAATACCATGAGAGCCGCCTATTAATAGTATGTTTTTCATTTAAAACGATTTAAGTTGAATTTGATTTGGAATGGAATCAATAGAGCCAAAAAGTTCTATTAATTTTTGTTCACGAAATTTGAATATTTCCTTCAATTGTTTTTTTACAATTAAAACATGTGCTATTTGACCTAAAAGTCCGAAGGGAATTTTGTAATCTATTATATCTTCCATTTCAACACCTTCATCAATTTCTTTAATAAAATGCTTGTGATGCCATAGCGCATAGGGCCCAAATCTTTGCTCATCAACAAAATAATTTCCTTGATCTACATGTGTTATTTCGGTTATCCATTTAGTTGTATAACCAGGAAAAGGTGAAACTTTGTATTGTATAATTTGACCGGGAAACATAGCTTTTTGAGCACCATCGAGGATATTAAAACCCATGTGCTCTGGCGTTATCTTTTCTAAATTGGCAGGGTTAGATAAAAAATCCCAAGCCTTTTCTTTGGTAATGGGTAATGATTGTATAGAATGTAATTGATATAATTTCATAACCAGTGTTTGACAAAATTAGTTCTGCAAATGTCTAACAAAAATTAAAAATAGTTAAACAATATTAGAATTAGTTTTTTTAAAGGTTTAAAATTTGACTTTATCGATTAAATTGAATTTATGTCACTTAAATACAGTTGCTTAACATTATTCTACCTTATTTTGCAATTATGAAATTTCTTATTCAACACTTTGGGTTTATTATGCTATTCATTTGTACAGCTTCTTTAGCTGCTCAAGAGAATGTGCAAACTGTTGGAGAATTACCAAGTGATGTATTTGAAACATCAGGGTTACTATACTTTAATGGGAATTTAATAACTCATAATGATTCTGGTAATGAAGCTATTTTATATGAGCTAGATACATTAACCCTATCAATACAACGAAGCGTTAGTATTAGCAATATTTCAAATATAGATTGGGAAGCAATTTCTCAAGATGATGAATATATATACATTGGGGATTTTGGAAATAATGTGGGTATGAGAACTGACTTAGCAGTTCATAGAATTTTAAAAGATGATTATTTGAATTCTAATTCTGTTACTGCCACGACTATATATTTTTCTTACGAAGACCAGCAAGAGTTCCAGAATAACGGAAATAGCGATTGGGATGCAGAAGCTTTTTTCGTTATTGATGCTAGCATAGTAGTATTAACGAAACAATGGAAATCTCTAGGTACTGTTGCTTATGAGTTTTCTAAATTTCCAGGAACATATGTGGCTAGTAGGGTAGGGTCTATTAATAATGTTGGACTAATTACCGATGCAACTTATGAAACAGGGACTAACAGATTAGTTGTTATTGGGTATTCATCTATTTTGAGTCCGTTTATTGGTGTTGTTGAAGATTTAAATGTAAATAACATTTTTGAGGGGTACACCCAACAATCTCTAGGACTAAATTTTGTACAGGCAGAAGGAATTGCGCAAACCAGCCCAGAAAATTACTTCTTTTCATCGGAATATTATTCTAGGCAAACGCCGACAATTGAGTCACCTTCTAGATTGTTTACTTTTCAGTTACCAATAGAAGAACCAGTAGACCCAGAGGAACCTGAAAACCCCGAAGAGCCAGAAGAACCTGAAATCCCAGAAGTTCCAGGAGAAACGGTTAAAGATGACAATTTAATAATATATAAGGACAACAATACTAACCAATATCATTATACATTATCTACCAATAAGGAAGTATATAGTCAAATTATATTTAATGTTCTGGGTAAACGCGTTTGGCAAAATAGTGGTGAAATTGAGAAAGAGGGCGTTATTACTCAACATTTAGAAACTTCGGTCTATTATATGGCAACATATTTAGAGGATAGTATTATTTCTACATCTTTCTTAGTTTATTAAAAAAGCCATCATTTGTATTTAAGAATAAATTAACATTCCACACCATCCTTTATAATTAGTTTTGTTATTATAAACTAATCGTAAAAATCATGAACAAAGTAGTACTCTTTTTAATGGCAATTGTTGCAACGCTAACAGTTGAAGCTCAGATTAATACACCAGCACCAAGTCCATCTTCAAAATTGATGCAGACTGTAGGTTTAACAGAAGTGACCATAGATTATTCTAGACCAAGTATGCGCGGTAGAGAGGTGTATGGTAACTTAGTACCTTTTGACAAGTTATGGCGCACAGGTGCAAACGGTTACACTACTGTAACTTTTGATACAGACGTAACTATTGGTGGTAAAGAAGTAAAAGCCGGTACGTATTCAATTTTCACAAAACCAGGAGCATCTAATTGGGAAGTATTCTTTTATACCGATACTGTTGGTGGTGGTACACCTAGCAAATGGGAAGAAAGTAAAGTAGTAGCTCAATTATCAGTGCCTGTTTACAAAATGGAAATGCCAGTTGAAACGTTCACTATTACTGTTGACGATGTTATGAGTAATGGTGCTAATATTGGAATTATTTGGGAGAATACTTATGTAGCTGTTCCTTTTACTGTTCCTACAGATGCTACGGTAATGCAAAATATCGAAAAAGCTTTAAATGGCCCATCTGCGAATGACTATTATGCTGCTGCTGTATACTACTCAAGTGAAGGTAAAGATATTAACAAAGCTAAGGAATGGATGGCGAAAGCAATGTCAATGACAGAGAAGCCTGCATTTTGGCAGCTTAGACAACAGTCTTTAATTTTGGCAAAAGCTGGCGATAAGAAAGGAGCTATAGAAGTTGCTAAAAAATCATTGGCTGGAGCAACAGAAGCTGGTAATAACGATTATATTAAAATGAACAATGATTCATTAAAAGAGTGGGGGTCTAAATAATTAGTAACCTTTTGCAATAAAAAAGTCCGAGTATTTAGTATACTCGGACTTTTTTAATTTAACTCGATAATAAAAATTTAAATGCTTATAGTTTTTCCTATAGCAGTTTACGTTCCTTTAATTTATTATTCGAAGACCTTAACACCGTCATCAATAGCTAAGTGATAATATTCAGCATCTATATCTGTTTGTTTTTTATATGATTTTAGCAGTGATGAAATACTAGAGTCTAGTTTAGATGTTTCAATTAAATTAATTGTACAACCTCCAAAACCACCACCCATCATTCTTGAGCCAATTACACCTTCTAAACTTTCTCCTATTTTAACAAGGGTATCAAGTTCTTTAGTAGTAATTTCATATTGAGTAGACATTGCCCAATGACCTTCTTTTAAAATAGCGCCAACTTCTTGCTCATCTCCATGGGTAAGTGCATTCATCATTCGGCGAACGCGGTCATTTTCATTAATTATGTATTTAGCCCTTTTTAAATCGGTTGCATTGTTATCTTTGGTAACATCTTGTAAATCTTTAAGTGTTACATCTCTTAAGGAATTTACTTCAGGCCTTATTTTTTTTACATCTCTTACTATATTTTCACAAGAAACTCGTCTTTTATTATATTCAGAATCGACAGCCAAGTTGTGTTTAATGTTAGAATTAACCAACACCCAACTATAACCTTCTAAATTAATGGGAATATAGCTATGACTTAAATCTTTACAATCTAAGAAAAATGCATTTCCTTTTTTACCGAAAAGCACGGCATACTGGTCCATTAAGCCACAATTAAGTCCAATTTTGTGTTCGGCTTCTTGGGCAATTAGTGCAATTTCTTCCCTAGGAATTTCTTTATCTGATATTTTCGATAAGGCATAGATAAATCCACAACATAGTGCTGCAGAAGAGGAAAGTCCGGATCCTATGGGTATATCACCTCCAAAAACACAGTTCATTCCTTTAATTGGGTAGTTCCTAGCAACTAATATTTCAATAATGGCTTTGAAATAATTCCCCCAAAAAGATGTAAAGGTTTTGTGCTCCCCTTTAAGTGAAAATTCAATTTTTTCTGCTTGTGTTAAAAAAGCTTCAACATTAATTAAATTGTCTTGGTTATTAGAAACAGCAAAGTATATTCCTTTTTCTATAGAAGCAGGTAACACTAAACCCTGGTTGTAATCTGTATGTTCACCTATTAAATTTATTCGCCCTGGCGCTTTAATAAGTAACGGGCTTTTTACGTAGTTATCTTTAAAAAAAGCCGTTATCGTCTTGTATACCATTAATTTAAAATAATATGTATTGGTTGGTTATATCGATGGAATAGGTTTTTTCAACATTCGATCAAACGCTTCAAAAATAAAGGAAATTAAAATTACCATTGCCGCGCCGAAAAAGTTAAGCCACAAATATCCTAATTTTTCCTGGCCAGAAGGGTAAATATGAATTAAATAGTAATAAATAATACAAATGATTATTTGTGTAACAATTGCTGCGAAAAAAACAGCATTTCCTTTTATGAACTTGAAAAAGAAAGCGATTAAAAATATTCCTAAAACGTTACCATAAAATATACTACCAATAATATTTACCAATTGAATTAAATTATCGAATAGGTTGGCTACACAAGCAATAGATATAGCGATTATGCCCCATAATAAAGTAAAATATTTAGAAGCTTTTACATAATGAGCCTCTGTTAGTTTGGTAGAAGTTCTATTACGTTTGTAAAGATCTAATGCGGTAATTGTACCTAAAGCATTTAATTCTGATGCCGTGGAAGACATTGCCGCAGATAAAATAACAGCAAGTAATAAACCCACTAAACCAGTAGGTAAATTGTTAAGTATAAAGTGTATAAAAACGTAATCTTTATCATTGGTTTCAACAACATCATTTGCTTGACTAATTAATGCTTTTGCTGCAACACGATTAGTGCTATCTTTTTGATTAATTCTTATGATTTGCTTTTTTGCTTCTTCAACAGCAGTATATTCTTTTATTTCTAAGGCTGACGAAAATTTATTTTGTGCAATTCTTTTTTCAGCTTCTAATGCAATTTGTCCTTCTTGTAAAAGCTTGTAATCTTCAGCAAAAGGGGATTCCATTACGGCTTGTGTTGCAGAGGGATTAAAATTTAAGGGCGAAGGATTATACTGATAAAATACAAACACCATAACACCTACCAAAAGAATAAAAAACTGCATTGGTATTTTAAAAATAGCATTAAAAACCAGACCTAATTGGCTTTCACGAATAGATTTACCCGATAAATAACGCTGTACTTGACTTTGGTCAGTACCAAAATATGCCAGGAATAAGAAAAGACCACCTGTAATTCCACTCCAAAATGTATAACGGCTAGAGGTATCTAAATCGAAATTTAGAATTTCAAGCTTATTACTTGCACCTGCAATTTTCATTGCCTTGCTAAAGGTAATATCAGAGGGTAAGTAACCTAGTATAAAAAAGAAGGTGATGAACATACCAGTCATGATTATAAACATCTGCTGTTTTTGTGTAACGCTTACCGCATTTGTTCCTCCAGAAACCGTATAAATAATTACTAAACTACCTATAATGATATTTAAAGATCTTAAATCCCAACCTAAAACAGCCGATAAAATAATGGACGGGGCAAAAATGGTTATTCCTGCGGCTAATCCTCTTTGTATTAAAAATAAAATGGCTGCTAAAGAACGTGTTTTAAGATCAAACCTACTTTCTAAAAATTCGTAGGCTGTATAGACCTTCATTCTATGGTATAAGGGAACAAATACCATACAAATAATAATCATAGCAAAGGGTAGTCCAAAATAAAACTGAACAAAGCCCATACCATCATGAAATGCTTGACCTGGCGTAGATAAAAATGTAATTGCACTGGCTTGCGTAGCCATAACAGATAATCCAATTGTCCACCATTTGGAATCATTGCCACCACGTACGTAGTCATCTACGTTTTTACTTCCTTTTGTTTTCCATACCCCGTAAACAACTATAAATAGTAGCGTGCCGGCCAATATTATCCAATCTAATTCTCTCATATTAGTTGAATGAAGACATTACGTAATAGAAAACAAGAATATATATAAAGTTGAGTACTAGTAATATAGAGTACTCTTTTTTCCAAGTTGTATTTTCGTCACGCTCAGTTTTCATCCTTTTATTTGCTCTTTTACTTCTACTTTATCTTTACCTACCGAAAGCATATTAGAAAATAATTTATAGGCTCCTGGTACACCAACGGGTAATTCCCTAAAAAAACTTAGTCCAGTATAAATATAGTTTCCCTTTCCATAAGGTGCAATTAAAAGACTGCCCGTTGTACTTTCTTCATCTTTATCGTGCATACTTAAAATTGGAGTAAATTCTGAATCCCACTTATTTGGAAAATATAACCCTCTTTCTTGAACCCATCCTTTAAAATCGTCAGTATTAATTTTATTAGGGAAGTTTACTAGTGAATTATCTTTTGCAATAATTTCAACTTCAGAATTCTCATTCGTAACTCTATCCCTTGAAATTTCTAGGTTATATGGAGCAATATTCTCAAATTGACTTCCCCATCTACTTGCCGTATTATATTGCACAATAACAGTGCCACCATTTTTGGCATAATCTAATATAAATCGTTGTTTAAATTTTAATTCGTCAACGACATTGTATGCACGAATTCCAAGTACTACGGCATCATATTTTGAAAGAGATCCTTCAGTAATTGTACTAGGATCAATTATTTGGACATTATAACCAATTTGTTCTAAGCTAGTGGGTACTTCATCGCCAGCACCCATAATATAGCCAATATTATCGCCTGCCTTTTGTATGTCTAGCCGAACTACTTTAGCTTCGGAAGGTAGTAGCACCATTTGGGTAGGTACATGATCATAGGCAATCGTAATTAACTCTTTAGTTATTTCTTTTCCATTTAGTTTTATTATGGGCGTAATAGCACTTTCATTTTCTAATGAAGGAGGGCTTAAATTAAAATATACTGTTTTCTCATCTCCTTTTTTAGCAATGAAAAACGCTTGCTCCTTTTTGTCTACCTGCCAACCTTCACCATATTTTAATTCTATACTACCAGATATACTATCTTGGTGCGCCTTAATAATAACTGGAATTCTTTTCTCTGAGGCATCTGCAAATATTATTACCTTATTCTCAAAACTAGCCGTTGCTTCAGGTATTATTTCAAATGGTTGATACAATTCACCTTTTTCAGGCTTCGCAAATTTATAAATTATTGGTTTTTTAATAGGAATGGTAATTCCATTAAAATCTATATTAAATGTGGCTATAAAGGCACTAGGTGTTTCTGGTTTACCTATTAAAGCACTATTTTTTACCGTATACGTGCCTAGTGTTCCTTTTTCCATTAACCAATACGGACTTGTGAATTCTGTACTAGAAGGAATGATAAGTGGTACTTTTTTGTCAAAAGACTCATTATTCTTTAACTCTATAGCGTTTAATTGTATGTCTTGTTTGTTTATGTAAACCGATTTTATTTTGGCATTTATAGTACTACGATTTATCGCTTGAATTTGTAAGTTAACTTTTTCACCAGGGTTGGCATAAGACGTTTCTGTGGAAGCTTCTAAGTACAAACCAGAAATCGAAGAAATTATGCTGGTCAACTCTTCCGTTTTTATTTCTTTCCAATGTTTATCGGTAGTTTTTTGTAATAACGAATAAGCCGTCAATAAAGAGGGTAGATGTTTTGATGGATTTTTAAAATCGAAATTACGTTGAACTTCATATAAAATATCTCCAATTGCTTTACCTCCTTTAAGTCTTGACCAACTTGTATCAATTCCGTCAAAAAGATTGCTTTTGTCTTCGGGCAAATCTCCTTTTAATAATTCAACATACTCACTTTCTGAGCCCCTTGCTGTAAGCCTTCCAAAACCCTGACACAGGTGTTGACTACTAGCTAAAGAAGCAATTTCATTGTTAGACATGCCTAGCATTGGGTAATATACGCCAACATCCATGCTTAACATGTTTGATTTATCTGCTTCCTCAAATTTCTCTTGACTTCCATAAAACCACCATGATGTATTAAAAAACAATCTTTTTGGTTGCCAGGTGCTGGAAGATGACAATTGATCAGTATAAGCAGTTGGGTCATTGGCAAGGTCAAAAGCTTCATAGCTTAACATAGCAGACGAAGTATGATGACCGTGTGTTGTACCTGGCGACCTATGGTCAAATCTATTAATAATTATATCTGGTTTAAAATTACGAATGACCCTTACCACATCGCCTAAAATGGCTTCCTTATTCCATATTTCTAAAGTTTCATTGGGGTGTTTAGAGTAGCCAAAATCATTTGCGCGCGTAAAAAATTGTTCGCCTCCGTCTACTCTTCTTGCGGCTAGTAATTCTTGAGTCCGCAAAACACCTAAAAGTTCACGTAATTCTGGGCCTATTAAATTTTGACCACCATCACCTCGCGTTAAAGAGAGGTAACCTGTTCTTGCCTTGGTGTTATTGGCTAAGTAGGATATTAGACGCGTATTTTCATCATCTGGGTGAGCCGCAATATATAGGGCAGAACCTAAAAAATTTAATTCTTCAATTGAGTGGTATATATCTGCAGGAGAAATTTTCTTTGGAGCTTGTGAATTTAACGTATTAAAGAAAAACAGACTGTACGTTAAAAGCCCTAATAATTGGCGCATTTTCAGGTGGTTTTGGAAGTAATTCCAAATATAATAAGATTAGCACCCAACAAGGCTTTTTTACGACTTCTTTAACAAAATCACATGGTTTGTTCTTCCTCTTCTTCTGTATTCAAAAATTCACCTTCCTTGTAGGTAGAAATTAAAATAACACCCTTTTGCAATACAAGGTTATTAGGATAAGTAAGTATTTCGCCATTGCTTCTTCTTAAATGTAAGTGAAATGCTCTAATATCTTCAATAACAAAAGAGTCTGAATTATTACCATCAGTGTCATTTAGTTCCTTATCTAAAATGCGAATGGTGTTTCCTATTTTAAATGGAAATGAAAAAAAGATGATCATACCTGCAGTAATATTACTTAATATAGACCATTGTGCAAATAAGGCTACTCCAATTACTGCAAAAACAGATGAAAGCATAACACCTAAATCTCTATAGTTAACACTCCAAACTAAAGTAAGGGCAACTATAGCAATTATGGTTAATCCAATATTAATAAACTTGATGATTAAATTGGTGCGAACCGGGTTAAAATCGCTTAGTTTGCTAACCTTACGTACGGTTTTAGTTAAAACAAACTTTAAAATTAAAATAACGATAAAAACAATAAGACTGTAAATAAGCTCATTGTGGTGATTGGCAATAAATTGTTTCATATGATTATAACCCTAAACTATCTCGCAAAGATAAATCCTTATTCGAATTTTGTGACCAATATGGTGTTGTAATCCTGTTAATTATTTGAGCAGTAGAAGTTAAAATTATAGCATTATCTCCAAAGCCATCTTTATAAGTATCTGACCAACTTTCAATGGTGTATGGAAATTCTGTTCTGAAATTAATTTTTAATGTGCGTTCCAATTCAGGATAAATTATTTCAAAAGTTCTTATTCCATCATTTTCAGTTACTGAAGTATTTGCATTATATGCTTTTAATTCTTTATGGGTAAGTCTTATAAATTCTAGCGAAGGAATCATTTTTATTTCACCAATAGGTAAATTAGATGGATTAATTCGAATCTTATTCCAAATTTCATTTTCAAGATTTGTTTTACTTAGGTTGTACATTTGGTCAGCCTCTGATCCAAAATAAGAATGAGACATAATCTCAAAATTGTTTCTATTATTTAGTTGAGCATATACATGTCCACACCACTCTTGTGATGAAAAAGAAAGTTTTAGTGCATGCTCATTATCATGAACTGCGTAAAAACTGCTAGTCATAATAGAGTAGGGGTAAATACCTGTTATATAATTTTTGGTAGCATTAAGTTTTAGTACAGAGATATTATCATTGTCTTTTGTATCTGATTTTACTTGTTTACCTGATAAAAATGGTTCAGTTACATAAATCATTACCGCTGACCCTTCCCTTATTTCACCGTACCTTGCTTGCTCAAGCTTATAAGAAGTAACCTCTGCAGTACCATTATACCAATAGTCCTTAAACTCTTTTGAAAGCTGTTTTTTAGCTGTTTTTTGTTCTTTATCTATGGTGTTTACGGCAGATTTTTCTTTATTTATTTCTGTCTTATCGTTACATGCTGTGAACATTGTTGCGACTGCAAAAATGCTATATAGAGCCACACTTGGTTTTAATCTCTTGAAAATTGCCATTTTATTAGGTTTTAAATAAGTTTATTGTACCATATTAATTAAAGTTTCGTAAACCAATTGGGTTGGCAAACCAACTACATTTGTATAAGAACCTTTTATTTCTTCTATACCAATTAAGCCAATCCATTCTTGAATACCATATGCCCCTGCCTTATCAAAAGGTTTGAAATTCTTAATATAATACTGAATTTCCTCATCGGTTAGGTCTTTGAATTTTACATCAGTTATTGAGTTTAGTACTGTTTGTTGGTTTATTGAAGTAAAACAAACAGAGGTAATTACTTGGTGCCAATTTCCCGATAATTTTCTTAACATGTCTTCCGCTTCAATTGCGTTCGCAGCTTTTGCTAAAGATTCATTTTTATACCAAACAACCGTATCTGATGTAATTAATATATCTTTTGAATTTAGTTCTTTTTTAAATACTTCGGCTTTTAGTTTTGCTAAATAGTCTGATATTTCAGCTCCTTTTAGATTAAGCGGATATATTTCATCTACTGATTTTAATCGTATCTCAAATGACAACCCCATTTCCTTAAAAAACTGTTGTCTTCTTGGTGAGCCAGATGCTAATATGATAGTAAACTCGTTCAAATAGTCTTTAAGCATAATTAATCGTTTGCAGCACTAAAATTACTCATCCAATCGCCACGTACTTTTAAAACTTGTTCAATTACATCGCGTACACAACCATATCCACCATTAATATGTGAGATATAATTACTTACGCCTTTTACTTCAGCAACGGCATTTTGTGGACATGTAGCCAAGGCAACTTCTTTCATTGGTGGTATGTCTGGTATATCATCGCCCATATATAAAATGTTTTCAGCATCAATTTGATAAATGTCCATATACTCTTCTAACGCATCAATTTTATGGTGCGCACCCATATAAATGTCTGTTATTCCAAGTGCTTTAAACCTACTACGAACGCCTTCGTTAGTTCCGCCTGTAATAATACAAACATTATATCCTTTGTTCAGAGCTACCTTTACCGCATAACCATCTTTTACATTCATTTTTCTTAGCATTTCGCCATCCGTAGTAATTAAGAGACTGCCATCTGTAAATACCCCATCTACATCAAAAATAAATGTGGTAATGTCCTTTAAATATTCTTTATAACTCTTTTCCATGCTTTTCTTTAATAGCGTTACTTAAAAGGGTGTACAATTCCCTTTGGTGATTGTTTTTTATAAGTTTTAAATGGTTGTGTAGTGTATTTTGATCTCCTCTTTTGGCTGGTCCGGTTTGTGCCTCAAGTGGCGTTAAATCATCTAATTTAGCTGCCGTTTCTTTTATTAAAGGGTGTAATAGCTTAAAATCTAAATTATTTTCATCGCAAATTTCCTTCCCTATTGTATACATGTAATTTGTGAAATTATTTACAAATACTGCGGCTATATGTATTTTTTTTCTTTGCTCGGAGTCCATTACTATAACAGTATTACTTAATGTGTTTCCTAATTGTCTAAGTAATTTAAGTTCGTCGGTGTTTTTTGCTTCTATACAAATTGGTATTTCTGCAAATGATATAATTTTTCCTTTCGTAAATGTTTGTAAAGGGTAGAAAATACCTGGTTGGTCATATTCATTTAAAGCAGTAATAGATGTTGCTCCAGAAGTATGCACAACTATACCTTTAATATGCTTTAATTTTTGGGCAACTATACTAATGGAATCATCTGATATAGCTAGTATGTATATATCTGCTGTAACTGTTTGTTTGTAATCGGTGGTTGTTGATACTTTTCCATTAGTAAAAGAGAAATGATTTTCATTTCTTCCTACTATTTGTTTAATAACCACGTTGCTAGCTTTTTCTAAAGCAAAAAAAAGATTTTGAGCAACATTCCCCGTACCTACTATAACAACCGATATCATGTAGCAAAAGTACAAAGTTTATTAGAAGTGGTGTTGTAATAATATTAACAGTTCTTATGCTGTTTTAAAGCGATAAAAGTCGCTCGTAAATGATGAAAAGACCTTATTTTTGCATCTTTAAAATCAATGCCTTTCTTCCATGACAGAAATGTTAAAAAAAATATTCTTTTCTACACGATTAATGTCCATATTATTTATCGTTTTTGCTACGGCAATGGCATTCGGTACCTTTATTGAAAGTTGGTATAGTACGGAAACCGCTAGAATCTGGATTTACAATGCTTGGTGGTTCGAATCTATCATGGTGTTTTTTGTAATTAATTTTTTCGGTAATATTTCAAGATATCGATTATTTCGTTTAGAAAAATGGCCGGTATTGGTACTGCATTTGTCTTGGGTGTTGATTATTATTGGTGCTTTTGTTACCCGTTATATCAGTTTTGAAGGAATGATGCCTATTCGTGAAGGGAAAACAGAAAATGTTTTTTATTCTGATAAAACATATCTAACAGTATATGTTGATGGTGAAATTAATGGTGAGGCAAGAAGAAAAGTATTGGAAGATGATTTAATCGTTACTTCTGAGGCTATTAAATCTAACCTTCCTTGGAAAGCTGATTTCAATGGTGAAGATTTTGATGTTTCTTATGTTGAATTTATAAAAGGAGCCAAACAAGGTTTATTGCCAGATGCTAACGGTAATAAATTTCTTAAAATAGTTGAAGCTGGTGATGGCGAACGTCATGATCATTATTTAGAAGATGGTAAAGTGGCTAGTATACACAATGTACTTTTTGCTTTGAACAATAAAACAGATGGCGCCATTAATATTATAACGACAGATTCTGTTTACCAAATTCGTGCGCCTTTTGATGGTAATTTTATGCGTATGGCAGACCAGTTTCAAGGGCTATTAGTTAAGGATAGTCTGCAGCCATTACAATTGCGTTCGCTTTATAATACCGCAGGTATGCAATTTGTAATACCAGATTCTGTAACACTAGGTTCATACGGAATTGTCGAAATACCTAAAGCTGAGAAAACTAAGTTTGATCAAGACGCTATTGTTTTTGATGTTTCAGCTAATGGAGAAACAAAGCAGATTAAATTATTAGGTAGTAAAGGACCTTCAGATTTTAGTGAAAAAGTAAACATAGGCGGGCTAAATTTTTCAATCCGATACGGTTCTAAAGTATATGAGTTGCCTTTTGGTATAAAATTGAATGATTTTATCGCTGAAAAATATCCGGGTACAGAGAAAGGTTATGCGTCATTTATGAGTAGAGTAACTATTGAAGATGAGCGTCCTTTTGATTACGATATTTTTATGAATCATGTGTTAGACCACCAAGGATATCGCTTTTTTCAATCTGGTTTTGATCCCGATGAAAAAGGAACTACGTTATCTGTGAATCACGATTTTTGGGGAACATGGATTACTTATATAGGTTATTTTCTTTTATACATTGGGTTAATGGGAATTATGTTCTTTGGGAAAACTCGCTTTAAAGATTTGGCAGATTCTTTGGATAATCTAAAAATAAAGAAGAAAAAGATGTTTGGAGTAATAGCCGTTTTAATGGCATTCTCGTTTTCTTCGTTTGCACAAGAACAACATACACCAGAAGAAGGGCATCAACAAGTGCCAAGTAAAGCACAAATAGATTCTTTACTTGAAGCCAGTATGGTCAGTAAAGAGCATGCTGATAAATTTGGTAAACTGGTAATACAGGATGAAGGTGGTCGAATGAAACCTATTAATACTTTTTCATCAGAACTACTTCGTAAGCTAAGCTTAAAAGATACCTATTTAGGTTATACATCTGATCAGATATTGCTTTCTATGATGATGAACCCTGCAGTATGGTATAACACTGAATTCATTGCTTTAGATAAGAAATCACAAAACGATAGTATTCGAAAAATAATAGGAATTCCGTCTGGACAGGAATACGTTAAAGCTACAGATTTCTTTGATAAAAAAGGTCAGTACAAATTAGAACCGTTTTTAAGAGAGGCAACAGCAACTACTAATCCTAATAAGTTTCAACAAGATTTTAAAGATGCCAATATTAGATTAAGTCTTCTAAATCAGGCATTAGGACAAGATATCGTTAAGATATTTCCGTTATTGGATGATGAAAATAACAAATGGATTTCAGCGGTAGAATACAGGGGAGGGCAGTATGAAATTAGAGATTCGCTCTATTCTAACTTTGTAAAAAATGCGATGCCATATTACCTAATGACTTTAGGAAAAGCCCAGCAGGACGGTGATTATGCTTCCGCAGATAAGTTATTGTCGGCTTTTGAACAAAATCAAGTAAATCATGGTAGTGAAGTTTTGCCGTCGAAACAAAAAATAGATATCGAGGTTATTTATAATAAGTTAAATATCTTCAATAGATTATATAGATTTTATGCACTTGTAGGTCTATTAATGTTCTTTACCTTGGTGTTTCAAATATTTAAAGATCGTTCTATTTGGCGTGTGGCTATTTACTTCTTTAAAGGAACCATAATGCTCCTTTTTATTTGGCATACGGCTGGCTTGGTTCTACGTTGGTACATTTCTGGTCATGCACCTTGGAGTAATGCTTACGAAAGTATTTTGTATGTGGCATGGGCAACCATGGGTATTGGCTGGGCATTAGGGCGTAAAAGTGATATGACTTTTGCTGCCTCTGCATTTGTAACTTCTATGCTTTTATGGATAGCGCACCAAAGTTGGATAGATCCATCAATAGCTAACCTACAGCCCGTATTAGATAGTTATTGGTTAATGATCCACGTTGCAGTAATTGTTGGTAGCTATGGACCTTTAACTGTAGGTATGATTCTAGGTCTGGTTTCATTGATATTAATGATTTTGACGACCAAGAAAAATAAGGCACGTATGGAAATCAACATCAAAGAATTGACCATAATCAACGAATTGGCTTTAACTACAGGGCTTGTGATGCTTACCATTGGTAACTTTTTAGGAGGACAGTGGGCAAATGAAAGTTGGGGTCGTTATTGGGGCTGGGATCCTAAAGAAACTTGGGCATTAGTTTCTATTATGATTTACGCTTTTGTAATTCACACACGCTTAGTGCCGGGGTTAAGAGGTAAATGGACATTTAATTTTATGAGTGTGGTAGCCTTTGGTAGTATTATGATGACCTATTTTGGAGTTAACTTTTACTTGGTTGGTCTGCATAGTTATGCAAGTGGAGCTCAAGTTATAACTCCCACATTTATATACTATTTAGTAGCAGGAGTTTTAGTCTTAGGCGGTATCAGTTATTGGCGATATAAAGTTAATTATAGCAAAAAGAATTAATACGGAACAAAAGAAGCCTCATGGAATTTTCATGAGGCTTCTTTATTTTTAATAGTTAGTGAGTAGTTAGTCTTTGCCATCAAGTAAATCCATTAATTCTTCGGCAGCTACTTTACCTTTCTCCTTCAAAAAATCTCTAGGAGTGTTATCTCCTAATTCAAAAACAATGGCAGGCATATTGTGGTTAACGTAAAAGTAATTACGTGATACCATTGTTGGTTTAATATCTGTAGATGGCTTTACATTGGTGTGTTTTTGAGGAAGTCTATTGGTAATGTTATTAATCCAATCAAAAACAATTTTTCCTTTATCACCTGTTATTGTAGTGTCAATAGGGTAATAGATATCATCCCATGTAGAGTGAAAATCTGCACCGAAAACAAACTCATAACCTTCAGATTTCTTTTTAACAAGAAAATCTCTAACACTTCTTGTTTCTGGCTGATTAAAATCTTGCCAGTCTCTGTTCAAATCAATACCTCCCATATTATGTCGCCAGTTGCCATTATCAACCCCATCAGGATTCATTAGTGGAACTACGAATAAATCATAGTTTTCTCTAAATTTTTGAGCCTTTGGCGAGTCTCCGCTTAAAGTTTCAATAAATGACTTCATGGCAAGAAACCCTGTAACTTCTGGTGGATGTTGCCTAGAAATAACCATAACTGCCTTTTTGTTCTCTCCAGTATTAACCTCCATTAAATTCATAGCCCTTTGCTCTCTACTTTTTCCTATTTCATACGTAGATATAAAAGGTTTCGTAGATAAAGAATCTATCCAATTTTTTACTCGTGTAGAACCGTAAAGCTCTTGGGCTGTAATATAAGTAGGCGCTTCGCTACTATTTACTTTTATTTCTACAAATTCTGGTACTGCCATAATTCCGAAATCACCCGTTCCTTTATTGATTTCAGTGAAATTAGCGCTATCTAACAACGAGAAGTTTTCTCCATCGGTACTAATTTTAGGATAGTACCTACTACGAGAATCTTGGTAAGTCATTTTAATAGTGATAGTTTTTGGTGTTTTAGACCAAACTTTAAAGGCATACCACGGACTCACGTTTACCGGTGTGTTTTCAGCTGTAATTAATGCGGTATAATGATTATTTCCGTCAGAAGTTATTCCGTTTAATCGTCCGCTTTCAAAATCATTGCTAAAAAAGGTTCCGTCTTCATCAAAAGTCCAAATGCCCTTCCATTGTTTTTGTACAGGCTTCGATAAAGTAGAAACAACTGCACTCTTACCTTGACCTTGATACCCTTGGGCAACTGGTTTTTGGTTTTTACAGGCAATAATGGTTATTACTAGTAATGCTGCATAAAGTGTTTTTTTCATATTTAAATTATAAGTTAGTTTGGGTGTTGGGTAGTTTGTTTTATAAATCTATCAACTAAAAATGAAAAGGTTCTACGTTTATTGACAAATTTTATGAAGTTTTCCATATTTCTTAATACATGTATTCTTATATTGAAAAATTCGTGAAATTGATATTTTTTGAAAGCTTAGTAATAGTTTTAAGACATAAATAATGAATTTATAATGGAGTATCTGTAAAGTTCTATTACATCTGTTTACATTCTAATTTCTTACCTTTATTTTCTATAATTAATTGTACATGAATTCTAATAAAAAAGGCTTGAACACCATTTGTACCCATGTAGGTGAATTGGAAGATACACAACATAAAGGAGCCATATCTCCTTTATACATGAGTACATCTTATGCGTATGAAGATGTTGATGTAAAGCGTTATCCAAGATATTTTAATACGCCTAATCAAGAGGGACTTTGTAAAAAAATAGCAGCTTTAGAGCATGCGGAAGCTGCGCTTATTTTTGGTAGTGGTATGGCAGCTGTAAGTACGGCCTTATTAACATTTTTAAATGCCGGTGACCATGTTGTTTTACAGCAAACACTTTATGGAGGTACATATAATTTAGTGAATGAAGAATTTTCTAAATATGGCATTGAGTATTCATTTACTAAAGGTTGGCAGGTAGATGCTTTTGAGGCTCAAATTAAAGCAAATACAAAAGTTATATATATAGAAACGCCGTCTAATCCTTTACTAACAATTACAGATTTAGAAGCTGTGGCTACCATAGCAAAAAAGCATGGAATAATAACTTTAATAGACAATACATTCGCTAGCCCTGTCAATCAAAACCCAATAGATTTTGGGATTGATGTGGTTATACATAGTGCTACAAAGTATATGGGTGGTCATTCAGATATTTGTGCTGGTGCGGTCGCTTCGACTACAGAAAATATGGAGCGTATATTTCATTTGGCAAAGAATTTTGGTGGTAATTTAAGTGATTATACGGTTTGGCTTTTAGAGCGTAGTATAAAGACCATGGGTATTCGTGTAAAAGCCCAAAATGAGAATGCTATGGCAATGGCGCATTTTCTTAACGAATTAGATGATATAGAAAAAGTGTATTACCCAGGTTTGCAATCGCACCCTGATCATAATCTTGCCAAAAAGCAAATGAAAGGATTTGGGGGGATGTTGTCTTTTGAATTGAATGCCAACCTAAACTCATCTCAATTTCAGAAAGCGTTACAATTAATAAAACCATCAATGAGCTTGGCAGGGGTAGAGAGTACTGTTCTTTCACCTACACAAACATCACACGCTTTAATGAGTGCAGAAGTAAGAGCGGAACAAGGTATTGCTGACGGATTAATTCGTTTTTCTGTTGGTATTGAAGAAGTAGAAGATTTAAAAGAGGATATTTTACAGGCAATAGCGCAGATAAAATAAAAACATCACTAAGAATTAGCATAAAATGAAGTTGGATATTTTAGTATTTGGAGCGCATCCTGATGATGCAGAACTTGGCGCAGGTGGAACCATTGCCAAAGAAATAGCATTAGGTAAGAAAGTAGGTATCGTAGATTTGACCCGTGGTGAATTAGGTACAAGAGGTTCTGCCGAAATACGTGATAAAGAATCTGCCGCTGCAGGAAAGCTTTTAGGTGTAGCAGTAAGAGAAAATCTACGGTTTAGAGATGGTTTTTTTACCAATGATGAGGCGCATCAATTAGAGATTATCAAAATGATTCGCAAATATAAGCCAAATACAGTGTTGTGTAATGCAATCGATGACAGGCATATAGATCATAGTAAAGGAAGTAAATTGGTAAGTGATGCCTGTTTCTTAAGCGGACTAAGACGTATTGAAACAAAGATAGGAGTGGAGAGCCAGCAAGAATGGAGACCTAAACTGGTATATCATTACATACAGTGGAAAAATATTACTCCAGATTTTGTTGTTGATATCAGCGATTATATAGATGCTAAAACCGAATCAATTTTGGCATATAGCTCTCAATTTCATGACCCGAGTAGTAATGAGCCCCAAACGCCTATTAGTAGCAAAACCTTTATAGAAAGTGTACACTATAGAGCTAGAGATTTAGGAAGATTGGTTGGTGTTGATTATGCCGAGGGCTTTACAGTTGAAAGAATGGTGGCTGTAGACTCACTTGATCATTTAATTTAAGCAGATTTTTTATACTGCTCGGTAACTCTGGGTATAGTAAAGTAAAAACTAGATCCTTTTCCTAGTGCACTATGCACCCAAATTTTGCCTTTATTTTTTTCTACCATTTCTTTACATAAAGAGAGACCTAAGCCGGTACCTTTTTCATTATTGGTGCCATAAGTAGTGTGGGTAGAATCTTTTTGAAAAATTTTGCTTATCGTTTCGTCATTCATTCCCAGGCCATTATCCTGAATGTAAATTTCACAGGTTTTTAGCTTTTGAATAGCGCCAATTATAATTTTTCCATTATTTGGAGTAAATTTTAAAGCATTACTAAGTAAATTTCGTACTATAATATCTATCTGATTTGGGTCTGACCAAGCTTGACAATTAGGTTCTATTCTATTTATTAATTGTATCGATTTTGACTCTGCAATTTCCGATAATAGTGCAATATTTTCATTTACAATACCATCTATTTGAACTATAGAAGGTCTGGTCGTAGAACCGTTCATTTGTGTTTGCCCCCAAGATAGTAGGTTGTTAAGGGTAAAAGATATAGTGTCAATATCAACTTTTAATTTAGGAACAAAATTTAAGAATTCTTCCTTAGTCATTTCCCCTTCTTTAAATAATTTTAAAAGACCTTGAAAAGCCCCAATGGGACCTCTTAAATCGTGACCTATTATGGAAAATAATTTATTCTTTGTTTGGTTTAATTCATTGAGGTAAGCCTGTTTTTCTTCTAAAGCTGTTTTTTTGGATCGTAACTCTAAATTTAATTTCTTTTGCGCTTTTTCATTTCTATGAATAATGATAACAATTATTGAAAAAATAATAAGAATAATTAAAAATATGTAGATATATACTTTTTGTTTAGCTAACGCCTTTTCGTTTTCTATTATTAATTGTTGTTTTTGTTGGTCATACTCCATTTCTGTTTTTAGCATGTTTAAGGCCTTTTTATTGCTAGCCCTTGCTAAAGATTCCGATGTAACTTGATATATTTCATGATACCAAAGCGACTTTTCATAATCTTTTTTATTTTTCTCAATTTTGAATAATTGATATGTACAATCTTTAATCCCAGATCTAAGCCCTATTTTTTTTGATAAATTAAAAGCATTTAAAGCATATACTTCTGCAATACTGTCCTTATTAAGATTTAAATAAGCCTCAGTCATTCCATTTAACAAATCAATTTTACCTCTATCATCTTCAATTTCTTTATGAAGTAGTTCACTTTGCTTGTACCAATATAATGCCCATGTGTTTTTGCCTTTTTTTAAATATACTTTTCCTTTTATTTCGTAACAGTAAGCAAGCCAATCAAGTATTTTTTCTTTTTCAAAAATTGAAATACTGTTATTTATGTTGAACATAGCATATTCTAACTCATTCATCTCAGCATAGGTAGAGGCAATGTTACTCATAGTCTCTGCAGTAAATATTGGGTCGTTTATTTCCTCATTTATAGCTTTTGACCTTTTTAAAAAGACCATAGCATGCTCATAATCTTTTTGCTCTAAATATAAATGAGCAATATTGTCATTTATAATTGAAAGCATGGTTTTATAGTTTAACTCTTTTGAAATTTCAATAGCTTCTAGATATTTTTTTAATGAAAGCGCATAATCTCCTTGGTAACCATATTCTTTTGCTAAATCGTTTAATGAATTAACTTTTAAATGCATCCTTTTATGCTCAGTAGCCAGGTCATAAGCCTTTCTGAAATATGAAATTGCTTGATCAATTTTTCCTTTATTAGAGTAATATCCACCAATATTTAAATATGATCCAATTTCCCCATTGATATAAGTTTCCTTTTTACTTATTTTAAGACTCTCTTGACTTAACGAATACAGACTATCTAAATGGTGATATCTATATTCACTCGCTAGTTCTATAAGATTATGAATAAAAAGAGTGTCTTTGGTAGAAAAATTTGGAGATTGTCTTGTTTGATTAACAAGATTTAAAAGGCTATCTCTTTTAGATACTTGAGCGGAGAGTGTACTAAATGATATGCTCATTATAATAATTACAAGAAGGCAGCCTTTGATATGGCTGTTTAATAAAAATGTTCTTGTAAAATTAAATTTCATAAATACATGCTAATTATAAAAAGCTAAATTTAAAATAGAACATTAGGTATAAGCAATAAATGTTGTGAAATGCGAAATATTGTGTGTTTTGGCGACGTAAATGTGCAGTTCGTCGACGAATTCTATTTATTTTTATGTTTTATTAGCGAAATGGAAACGAATTATAAATTGGATTTAATTCCTTTTAATAGTCAAAAGCTTAACTTTTATAATATACTATTAGTGTAATATAATGTTGTAGAATTTAATTCTTATGTTACTACATGTGGTAATTCAATAATAAAATTGCTCCCTATATTTAGTTGGCTTTGTACAACAATGGAACCGTTATTATTGATAATCAATTCTTTTACCAAACGTAGACCTAAACCTGTACCTTTTTCAAAATTGGTGCCTTTAGTTGAAATATGAGCTTCATTATTAAAAAGTTTATTTACCGTTTCAGGGCTCATTCCAACACCCGTATCGGAAATTTTAATAACCAAAGTGGCATCTTTTAATGTTGTAGATAAAGTAATTTTACCTCCGTTTGGTGTAAATTTAATTGCATTACTTAAAATGTTTCTGAATATTACATTAAACTGATTTATATCTATAGTAACAAAATCGGTTTTTTTTATTTGACAATCTACTTCTATTGTTTTTTTATTTAATTCACTTCTGTACAGTTGAAGTATTAAATCAATTTCCTTTTTTACTAAAATATGCTCAGCTTTACTTAAGTTACCTTTCATTTGGGTTTTTCCCCAATAAAGTAAATTATCTGTGGTTAATTGTAAATAATCTAAGTCGCTTTTAATTTGTGGCGCAAATTTTTCAAAATATTCTTTTCCTTTTGGATCTTCTATATAAAGCTTTAATAATTCATTAAATGAAATGATAGGACCTCTTAAATCATGCCCAACAATAGAGAAAAGCTTGTCTTGATTATTATTTATGGCGATAAGTGCTTTTTGGCTTTTATTTAAAACTACAGCATTGTTTTCTAGCTTTTTAATTAATAATTTTTCTCGCTTATTAGCATTTAAAACTATTAAAACAATTAGTAAAGAAGTTATAAAAGCAGCTAGAGACCATTTTAAGTATTTACGCTGTTCTTCTAAAGCAATATCATTGTTGGTTTTTAAAGTTTCTTTTTCTTTTTCAAATTTTATTTTAGCTTTTAGCATATTTAAATTAGTTCTATTTTTCTTAATAGAATTTTTATTTGCTAATTCTTCAGTTAACTCTAAATAATTTAATGCCTCCAAATTTTGACTTTGTTCTTTTTTTATTTCATAAATTATTCTATTTGCCCTTTCTAAACCTGTATTAATATTAAAATATTTATATAATCTAAGGCTTTCGTTTATTTGTTCTTCTGCTTTTTGTACATTTTTATTTTTAAAATTTGCTACTGCTAATCCGTAATAAATATCTGCTTTTACTTTAAGTTCATTTTTAGATTCAATTATTTCAAGGGCATTTTCAAAATTACTTATTGAATTGTTATAGTTTTTTAATTTTAAATTTAATTGCCCTAATGTCGTAAGTGAAAATGATAACCATTGTTTATTATTTGTACTTTTAAAATACGTTATGCTTTTATTTAAATAATTTTCTGCCTTAGTGTATTCTTCTTTTTGTATATATAGATAACCTAAATTGCTAGATAACATAGCCTCTCTGTTATTATCTATAATCGTATCATTTAATTTAAGGGTATTAGTGTAATATAAAATGGCCTCATCATAATCTTCCAATAGGCTAAATAATGTTCCTAAATTCATCTGCATGATAAATTTATAATACTCATTGTTATTTTTTTCTGAAACAGTTAATCCATGTAAAAAATAGGTGTATGTTAAAGGATATTCTTGCTGTATAAAGGAAACTTGACCTAAATGATTATGAGTTTTTATTTCAATTACAGGGAAATTTCTTAATTGCTTGTCACTAATTACTTTAAGTCCATTTTCTATAGCCTTTTTATAGTCACCTTTATATAAATAAAAAGCAGAAAGGTTGGACAAAGCTTCTAATTCACCTTCCTTATAATTGATTTTTTTGCTTAAATCTAAAGCGGACTTCGAAATGGTCTTCATTGTATCTATTCCAAAATATCTCATTTGATAAGATAAATCGTTTAGAAGGTCAATGTAAGAGCTTTGGTTTATAGAATTATTTGTAGTTGAAGTATATACCTTAACTTTTTCTTTATAAAACTGAATACTATCTACCTGTGCATTTACTTTAGAAAAGGATATGCATAAAAAAATAATAAGTGATAATTTAAATTTTAACGACATTAAGTATTTAATATGCAATAAGTTGGTTTTATCTTTATTACATGTAATGTATATAGAATTATATTAAGAGAATATATTATTTAATTATTTCTTCAAATATCAAATTATTACTTGTGAGAATTGTTTAAAAAAATTACATTTGCACTCGCTTACAAATGGTGGTTGTAGCTCAGCTGGTTAGAGCATCGGTTTGTGGTACCGAGGGTCGCCGGTTCGAACCCGGTCTTCCACCCAAAAGCAAATAAAAAGTCTTGGATGTATTCCAGGACTTTTTTGTTTTAAGTCAGTTTTTTATATGTATGTTTAGTTTTAAATAACTATAAAAGCCTGTTAATCTTAATGATTAACAGGCTTTTATATTAATTGCAGAAGTTGTTATTCAGTAGGTTTATCTACTGTAATTCTTTGTGCTCTATTGGCTATTTCCCAAGCTGTATAAAAAATTAATCTAGATCTGTTTTCTAAAAGATCATAATTGATTTTGTCCGGAGTGTCTGTATGTTTATGGTAGTCATCATGAGTTCCGTTAAAATAAAATATTATAGGAATATTATTTTTCGCGAAATTGTAATGATCACTTCTGTAATAAAAACGGTTAGGGTCATTTTCATCATTATAGGTGTAGTCTAATTCAATATTTGAAAATTTCTTATTTACATCTTCCGAAAGATTATGAAGTTCAGTACTTAACTTATCTGAACCTATTAAGTAAATGTAATTACGTTCTCCTTCACGATTAGGGTCAATTCTACCAATCATGTCAATGTTTAAATTTGCTACTGTATTTGCCAATGGAACTATTGGGTCAATATCTGTATAATATTGAGAACCCAAAAGGCCTTTTTCTTCTCCAGTTACATGTAAAAATACAATAGATCGTTTTGGCCCATTACCAGCGTCCGATGCTAATTTAAATGCCTCAGCTATTTCAAGTAATGCTACAGTACCTGAACCATCATCGTCCGCACCATTATTTATTTCACCATTTGGGGAAATACCAATATGATCTAAATGTGATGAAATTACTACATATTCATTGGGCTTTTCTGAACCCTTAATAATAGCCGCGACGTTTTCTGAGGCTATTTTATCATTAGAGCTTTCAAAATTTAACTGCAGACTTTTAGATATATTTTTAGATGTTTCTTCAGTTTCTATACTTGCAAGTAATTCTTTAGCTAATATGTCATCGATAAACAAACTATAAAACTCTGGAGTGCTTGAATCAACTAATTGCATTCTGCCACTATTACTACTTCTCATAGATTCAAATCTTCGCTTAAATCTATCAAAATTTTCTAAGTCATAATATAATACACCTTTAGCTCCTTTGTCGGAAGCAATTTGTATTCTTTTTGATAAAGACTCAGACATATTACTCCAAATGGAAGGTTCTGCACTTCCAGATATTTTAAAGCTGCCATCAGTATTTTTTGGCTCGCCGGCTTTTAAAAGAATTATTTTACCATTAACATCAATGTCAGTATAATTAGAATACATGTCATCTTCAATTCCATAGCCAACATAAACAATTTCATCTGTTGAAATATTTGCTGCTGAGAAAGTTAGAACATGCTCTCCAATACCAAAATCTTTATTATCAGCAACTAACTTACCAATAGGTAATTTGCTGATTTCTAATGGTACTTCTTGAAAATAATTTCCGTCTGCCTTAGCCGCTGGAATATTTAATTTTTCATATTCAGCTTTTAAATAGGCAATGGCTTTTTTTTGTCCTGGCTCTCCTGTTTCTCTGCCTTCGAATTCGTCTGATGCGTACGTATATAAATGTTCTTTTAATTCACTTTCAGTTATCGACTCGCCATAAAGGACTTCAGAAACTTCTGGAGTAACATCTGCTGTAGATTCTTTAACTGTTTTTTGCGATGAGTTACATGATATAGCCAGTGTAACCAATAGAATAAGTACTTTCTTCATTTTATATTTTAATCAAAATTTTTCAAAAATAATCAAATCTTTATGATATACGATTGTTAACAGGAAGAATCAGCTATGATCTTCCATTCACCGTCAATCCGCTTAAATATTATCATAAAAGTGCCGTTTGCATTGCCGACTTCTCTTGTTAAATGGTATTCGCCCATTACGTAATATGCGTCGTTATTTATAGGCGCTATTTTAGCTATTTCAAATTTTAATGTGCCAGAATAAGATTTATCTGGATAGCCTTTTCGGTAACTATCTAAAGTGGTTTGCCAACCAGATTTTAACTGTGCTCCACTGTAAAAGTGTAAAGAGTCTGATTTCCAATATCCTTGCATGAAGCCTTCTAAGTCATTATTACTCCAGTTTTTTTGCTGTTGATTTAAGATGTCTTTAATTTCTTTTTTATCAGCTTCATAATCATTTTTTGTAGCGCATGAGACCAATAGTATTATACTTAAAATTATGATTATATTTTTCATATTTAGTTTAACTATAGCTCGGGTTTGTTTGTGTTTATTTTTTTAAAGCCTCCTTAATAGCAGCCTCTACCAATGGTTCCATAACTTTATAACCATCTACTGTAGGGTGTACTTCATCTCGCGCATATTTTTTAGGTAATCCATTGCGATCATCTACCATAGCCGAAAAATAATCTAAATATATATGTCCATTTAATTCGGCATACTCCTTAATTAATTTGTTTAATGCTATAATTTTTCCTGATGGTTCTAAGCCCGGTTTCCATGGGTAGTCATATGCCGGTAAGGTTGATGATAAAATTACTTTTATATTATTTGCGTTTGCCATTTCTGACATTCCCTTTATGTTATCTATAATCATTTCTAAGGTAGACGGACCAGTATTGCCAGCAATATCATTGGTGCCCGCTAAAAGTACTACCACTTTCGGATTTAAACTGATTACATCTTGTCTAAAACGCACTAACATTTGTGGGGTTGTCTGTCCGCTAATTCCCCTGTTAATATACGGTTTACCCTCAAAAAACTTAGGCCTATTATTTAACCAACCAATTGTAATTGAATTACCCATAAATACAATACGGTCTTCATTTTCAATTGCTGACGGGATTTTTAAATTTTCTTCTTTAAAACGATTTAAGTCTGCCCAATCTTGAGAATAAGAAGCTGATAATCCTAAAAGAGCAAGCATACAAGCTAAAATTAATTTGTTGATAATTTTCATTTGTTCTGAGTTTAAGCTTTTTGTATTTGAGTTTTTTCGTCTGTACTTAAGGGAATACTATTAATTATATTTTCCTTATTTGGTCTTTGTACTGCTAAATAGGCCAATAAGCAAATAGATATAACTAAGGGAAGGGCATTACCAGAATTAAAATACGTAAATAAGCCTAAAAATGAAGGAATTTCAATTAATGCAAATTTAAGGTGTAATGCCGTTTGATATTTTTTTAATTTTTCTTCAAGTTTTAAGTTAATATCTATTTTCGAAGTCATTTTTTTGAAGACTATTTGACTTCCAAAATATCCGAGAAGAGCAAATACTGGAATTAAATATAAATAAGCATCTTCACCATTTGTACTGGTGTTAAAACTGTTTACTTGAAATATAACCCAAATTGTAAATAGGCTTAACCCTGCAAGCAAAAACAAATGCATTATTGACAAGGTTTTTAAAAAGTTCTTTATTTCCATAATTTTATAAAAATTCTAAGATACTATAAAATATACCTTTTAGGAATTTAGTTTTTTAATAGTAGTTATTTTTAAGCTTTCCCTCTTATAGAATTTTTATCTTTGACACCTATGAGAAAATTAGGTATTCTATTCTTTCTATTTCTTTCTATTCATAGCATGTATAGCCAGTTAGAAAAAGATAAAGCGCTGCATTTTTTAGGAGGAAATTTATATGGATTGGTTGGTGCTGGTGTTGCCAATCAAATTTCTGATGGCGATAGAACTTGGACGTTTATTGGTGCTATTGGAGGAAGTTTACTAATTGGCCTAGCTAAAGAAAGTATTGACCAAAATCAATATGGTGGCTGGGATAATTCAGATTTATTAGCAACAGTTCTTGGTGGAGCAACGGTTGGAGTTACTATTGATATTTTTAAAAAAAGAAAGCAACGTAAAAGAGATAAATTTTTTAAAGAGGCTACAGAATCAGCAAATTTTGATTTAAAAAGAACATTCCCAATAAAAACAGTTGAAATTAATTCATTGTCGTTATTAGGAATGTCTGATACGGTACTTTATAAATAATCTTACTTTTTAATACTTGGCACTTTTACCATTGGTTAATGTACCTTTAATAAACTCGCGAATATCATCATTTGCTGTTTTTAAATCTTCTCTTCTTAAATACATCATATGACCAGAACGGTAGCCTTTAAAACTAAACCTATCTTTCATTCTACCACTCGGATCTACTTGCCACATTAAATACTTAGCATTAAAATAGGTAGTTGCACCATCATAATATCCCGATTGTACCAAAACATTTAAATATGGATTCTGAGCCATAGCCTGGCGAAGATCTTCGCGAGTATTCTCGTCTGAGTTGTCCCAAGGATGCACAGGACCAAACATATTATATTTTACATCGGTCTTAAATTTTAGTTCCTCTTGTAAATAATAATTTATTGCAGGGGTAAAACTATGCAGCCAAGAGGTCAGTTCAGAATTATAATCTGGGCGCATTCCTAAAAGCTGCTTATCAATGCCCATATATCTTGAATCTAATCTGCCAACTGTATAACCACCTTTTTCTTTTAATAAATTTTTCCAGAAAAAGGAGGGAGGTACAGAAAGATTTTGGTCTATAATGTCTTTCGTTTCCAAACCAGAGTAATAAGACATCTTTTCTGCAATGGAAGCTTTTTCTTGATTGGATATAAACCCTCCTTTTGCCAATGCAGGAATCAATGTATTAATTGTATAATCTTCGGATTCGGGGAGAATATCTAAAAGGTCTTTTCCTTGTAATTCTGCTGGTAATGCTTTGTGATGCCAAGCTGCAGCTGTAAAATAGGGAAGATTGATTGCCTCGGCAACCGGACCTTCGTTTCGTATAATTTTATAATCGGCTGGGGATACTAAAATAACACCGTTTAAATACATCCACTGCTTATTCTGTAGTTCTAATGATAGCCCCATAACTCTTGGGCCACCATAGCTTTCACCAATTAAATATTTTGGGGAACTCCATCGATTGTTTCTAGTTACAAACGTATTAAGCCATTCTGCTAAATAGGCAATATCGGCATTAATACCAAAGAATTTTTTACGATTTACTTCATCTCCAGATTCAGGAATAGTTCTTGAATAGCCTGTATTTGCTGGATTTACGTAGACAATATCAGCAATATCTAATACTGAAAAAGGATTTTCATTAACACCATAGGGTTGTACAGGATATCCCTCATCATCAATCTTTAATATTCTAGGTCCGGTATATGCAAGGTGCATCCATACGGAGCCAGAACCAGGCCCGCCATTGAAAGAAATTAAAAGTGGTCTTGCAGCGCGGTCTTTTATATTATTTCTTGTATAGTACGAATAATGTAAAGAGGCAATTGGCTTTGCATTCTCATCCCATACTGGTTGTGTACCCGTTTGTGCTGTATATGAAAAAGTGGCTCCATTAATTGTAGCATTATGCTGTGTAGTAATTACAGTATCAATGGGTAGTGTTCTGGATTGCGCTATAGTAATGGTAGTTACTAAACAAATAGAAAGTTGTAAAATTTTTTTCATGGTCGTTTAAGGTTCTGTTGAGTAACGAAAATAAGAATAAATGCTTAATTTTTAGTGCTATTAAATTGAATTGGTCCTTTAATGTAAATTAACAATTATTGATGATTCTTATAAAGAATAAGACATCTAATAATCGTTTAGATTCATAATATAAAAATGACGTTGGCGGTTATGAATTTCTAAGTTTTTTATTTATTTTTTTAGTATAAAATATACTTATGAAACATATAACAAGACGTACTTTTAATAGCTTGACTACAAAAGGTCTTTTAGGTTCTACTTTATTAGGTAGCATTCCATTTGTCAAAGGCTTTACGGCTGGTCAAAAAAATAAAAAGTTGGGTATTGCTTTGGTTGGTTTAGGTAGTTATAGTACATATCAATTGGCACCGTCGTTATTAGAAACGGAGTATTGTTATTTGGCAGGAATTGTAACAGGTGCTAAGGAAAAAGAGGCTTTATGGCAAGAGAAGTATAACATACCAAATAAGAATGTTTATAAATATGATAATTTTGACACCATAGTTAATAACGAAGAAATAGATGTTGTTTATGTTGTTTTGCCTAATAGTATGCATGCAGATTTTTGTATTCGTGCGGCAAAAGCGGGCAAACATGTTATCTGTGAAAAACCAATGGCTATTAGTGTTGCGGAATGTGATGCCATAATAAATGCTTGTAATGAAAACAGCGTTAAATTGGCAGTGGGCTATAGAATGCAAAGTGACCCATATACAAATGAGGTTAAAAAATATGTAAGGGAAAAAACTTTTGGTGATGTAAAGTTCGTTTCCTCCGATGCAGGTTATATATCTAAAGGTAACACAGATCAATGGCGTTTAGATAAGTCTCTTTCTGGTGGTGGTGCTTTAATGAACATGGGAGTGTATTCAATACAAACAAGTATATATGGTGCGGGTCAAAATCCTATTGCTGTTTGTGCACAGGAATTTAGCACTAGACCAGATTATTTTAAAGATACTGACGAGACCATAACAGCACAATTTAAATTTGATAATGGAGCAGTTGCTCATATGATGACTTCGCATAATGCAAACGGTAACCGTTTAAAATGTCATTGTAGTGAAGGCTGGTTTGAACTTGATCCTGCACATAGCTACGGACCAATAAGCGGCATTACATCTAATGGTGATATCTTAAAATTTCCTTATAAAATGCAACAAGCACTGCAGATGGATGATTTTGCAAAACATATTCTTATGGGTACCAAAAACGTAGCTCCGGGTGAAATGGGGAAAAGAGATATGATTATCGTGGAGGCTATTTATAAATCTATAGCTGAAGGTGGTAAAGAGCAATTATTATCTTTAGGTGATATGGGTATCGTATATTAATATGTTGACTATTAATTGTTTTGCGTTTTTAATTAAACTTTAGTTCAAGTTTTGACCACCTCAATTTCAAGTTAAATTTACATGTTAACAGTAACATAAAGTTTAGTTTATTCATTGCTAATTTTTAGAATACATTATTAAAAGGTTGTCTGTATAGTTTTGGAATTCATAACCTAAAAACTATATTGATAATGAAAAAATCGAAAAATTTACTATTTAAAGTCTTTTTCCTTTCTTGCTTAGGATTAGCTGTAATGAGCTGTGACGGAGAAGATGGTGTGGATGGTACAAATGGTATCGACGGCGTAGATGGTGCTAACGGAGCCGATGGCGCTGACGGAGCCGATGGTGCCGATGGTGCTGACGGTCAAGATTTAACTTTGGCGGAATCAATTCCGTTAACAAGCTCTGTAACGCCTAATGAGCTATTTGAATTAAAAGGTGCGTTTAGCGGTTCTGCTGAATTGAACATGATTATGTCATCAGCAGATATTTTAGAATCTGATTCTACTTTTGTGTACGGATCTTATATGGATGGTGCTGCACTTTACCCTGCTGAAGACGGTAACTTCGCATTGATCAATAACTTAGAAGCAGATTATTCTATTGCCAGAATAATGTTGAACTCTCAATTACAACCTTTACAAGGAGATTATATTGTAAACTCTACTGCTACAGCATTTACAGCTATGTGTTCTGGTTCTTCTATAACAGTTGAAGAGCATGGTTTTGGTCCTCTTTTTCTTTCTGGTGGAGAATGGGGCGGTAACGCTAAAGGTGTATTCAAAGTAAATCCTTTTAGAGCTACAGAAGATAGAGTAGAAGTAGAAAGACTTCCTGCGCTTGGAGAGTGGTCTACTGAAAATGCTGTTGTTATAGGTAAAGATGCGTATACATCACAGACTGTTGTTTTTATGGGTGATGATCATAGTGATAATACGTATCCACAAGCGCATTTTGGAATGTACGTAGGTCAAAGAGGTGATCTTGACGGAGGTAAATTATATGTATTAAGAGGTACAAATCCTGTAGAGTCTGCTCCTGGTGAAGGTGGTCAGTTATTTGAAATGGGAATGGCTCAAGATATTGAATATGATGTTGAATGGGTAGAAGTTACCGAAAGAACAATTGACGAGTTAAACCAAGAAGCAATTGATTTAGGTGCTATTGGTTTTCAGAGAATTGAAGATATCGATTGGAGAAGAGGTACAGCCGAAGCTCAAAGAGAAGTTTATTTTAATGCAACGGGTAGAATTCGTGGAGATAATCCAGATTTAAACTTAAGAGGTACTGGTTTTGGACGTGTTTACAAGTTAGTTCTTGATTCAGATGACCCTACGGCTCCAGCTAAATTAACTGTTGTTGTAGACGGTGATTTAGAAGATGGTAAAGGTGACGGTATGCATTCTCCTGATAATATTTTGGTTACAGAAAACTATGCATACGTTCAAGAAGACCCAAATGGTTATGCTGATTTGAATGCAGATATTACAGGTTTTGCTAAACTATGGCAATTAGATTTAAATACTGGTGATTTTGTAGAAGTAATGGAATGTAACCAAACTTATGCTTCTAGTGTTGGTATTGGTAATACCGATAGTATGTGGGAAATAACAGGTTTAATAGATGTTACCGATATTATCGGAGCTTCTGTGCCAACATTCATAGGTGGTGCTCAGGTTCATGGATGGAATTTTAGTACAACTCCTGATACTGCAGTAAGAGCTGACGGACTTAAATTCGTTGATCCAACCGCAATTAGTGAAGGTAGTGCTTCTTTAGAAGGTTCCGTTTTGTTTACATTGACAGGTTTGCCTAGATAAGTGATTTAATTATACCAAATGTAAAGGTTCCCTTAACTGGGAACCTTTTTCTATTCAAAATAAATTTTAAAAATAACATGAAAATATTGCATTATAAATGGATTGTTGTTGCTCTTTTTGGTTTTTTTCTTTCTTGTAAGGATCATGAAACCAAACCATTATTGGCTATTAACTCTAATGATACATCAATGTTTAACGATGCTATTCGTGAACATTATTTCATTGCATTGGATAGTACTTCTTATTATATACAGCAAATAGATACTTCTAATACCCTATCAAAGAATAAAAGTCTTTTTCTTAAAAGTAGAGAATGGTATAAAAAAGTAGAACCAATGCTAATTGCATATGATTACGAAAATTATATTTCAATGAATGCACCCAATTTGCTAAAAGTTGAAATTGATGACCATCAAGATATTAAAATTTTAAAACCGAAAAGTTTTCAAGTTTTAGAAGAATTATTGTATGATGAAGAAGGATTGTCAAATAAAGAATTAAACAGTGTATTGGAGTATTTAAAGATCAGAATTCCATTTGTTCGAAAAAATCATATTCTAATCACCCAAAGAGACAGGCATCACCTAAAAATGATTCGCGATGCCATTGTAAATATTGCTACAAAAGGTATTACTGGGTTTGACTCTCCTATGTTGGCTAATTCCCTAAATGAAGCCATTTATAACTACGAAACCTTACAGATTGTTTTAGCTATCTACAAAAATGCTTTTACAAATAAAAAATTGTATACGCAATGGGAAGATGAAATTACTACTACCATTGATGTACTTAAAAATGGAAATTTTGATGATTTTGATCGTTATTCTTTCATAAAACAACACACTAATAATCAATTGGACTTAGTGGCTAAAACCGCACAAGATTGGAATATTGAATTGAGTGAATCTCGGGCGCTAGACCCCAAAGTAACTAGTTTGTTTGACAAGAATTTTTTTAACATGAAAATGTTCTCTACCCAAAGAGCACCAGATATTACTGAAGAAAGGATTGAACTAGGAAGACAGTTGTTCAATGATAAAGATTTATCTGGATCCGGTACTATAAGTTGTGCCACTTGCCATGTAAAAGAGAAAGCATTTACTGATGGTCATAAAATAGCCAAGGGAATTAACGGACAAGATTTACAACGCAATTCACCAACCTTAACCTATGCCGTTTACCAGCGTTCTTTGTTTTATGATGGTAGGGCAGACGGACTTGAAGATCAAATTGTTGGTGTTACCAATAATGAAAATGAGTTTCATATCGATTTAGATCAACTAGAAGAAAAAATTCAAGCAAAATCCGCGTATAAAGTTCAATTTGATTCGCTTTATGATGGTAAAATTACCGATATGAATGTTCGTAACGCTATAGCAACTTACATAAGAAGTTTAGCTCCGTTCGATTCTAAATTCGATAGGAATATGAATAACATTGAAGAAACCATGACTGAAGAAGAAGTTAATGGATTTAACCTTTTTATGGGTAAGGCAGCGTGTGCCACTTGTCATTTTCCACCAGCTTTTAATGGTACCGTTCCACCAAAATATATGGAGAGTGAATTTGAAAATCTAGGAGTGCCTAAAAATGCAAGTTTTGAGAACCCTGTTTTAGATGATGACTGGGGGCAGTACTATCCTTACGAAGTAGAGGAGAAGAAGCATTTCTTTAAAACATCTACCGTACGAAATGTTGATTTAACCGGACCATATATGCACAATGGGGTGTATAAAACATTAGAGGAAGTTGTTGAATTTTACAATGTTGGCGGTGGTCAAGGTATGGGCTTAGATGTACCTTATCAAACTTTGCCTCCAGATTCTTTGAACCTTACCAATTCAGAATCAAAGGCAATTATTGCTTTTATGAAAACACTGACCGATAAAAGATTTGAAAAAGAAGCAATAAACTAGAACTTTTCAAACACACCTAAACCAAATAGGGCAAAATCATATTTAACTGGATCCAATGGGTCCAGTTTTCTAAGATTTTTATCCAACTCGGCTAGTGCCTTTGCATCGTTTTGTTTTCGTTTCAATAAACCTAATTTTCTAGCTACGTTACCAGAGTGTACATCTAATGGGCAAGATAATTTTGAGGGATGAATACCTTTCCAGATTCCGAAGTCTACGTTGGTGGCGGCATCTCTAACCATCCAACGTAAAAACATGTTTATTCTTTTTGCTGCAGAACCCCTTAATGGGTCAGAAACATGTTTGGTTGTACGTTGCTCATATGGTAATTCAAAAAATATTTTCTTGAATTCTGAAATGGTGGGTTGTAGACTATCCTTTGTTTGATGTGTTGTAAAAACACCTTCTAATCCGTTATGATTTTTGTAAATATTTTTTAAACTCTGAATAAAGTAGGTAAGGTCAATGTCATTGAAAGTTCTATGAACAAAACCGGCTAAATTTTCGAGATTTTCATCAGTATGGTTGATTACAAAATCATACGGACTTTGCCCCATTCTTTCCATGAGTTTATGCGAATTATTGATGATGCTCTTCCTGTTGCCCCAAGCTATCGTTGCAGTTAAAAATGCACTTATTTCAATGTCTTCTTTGTTAGTAAAATGATGGGGTATTTGTATAGGGTCTGTTTCTAAAAACTGCGGGTTGTTATATTGAATAACCTTTTCGTCTAAAAATATTTTCAATTCACTTTTTATCATTCTAAAGGGATATCTAAAAACTTCATTAGTAGTAATGGACCTACAAGAATCATATTATAACACGCGTGCATTAACATAGACCAAAGAAGCCCAAATTTTACACGTATAAATCCCAACAAAAAACCCACACCTATTTGAGGGGCAATTAATAAAGGTGACAGTAGCCAAACTTGAGTTGATAATTCAAAATTACTTATATGTATAAACCCGAAAATAACCGTTAGTATATAAAAAGCTGCCACGAAAAATTTTGAGTTTTTGAAAAACACTAATGGGCCTCGGAATATTAATTCCTCAAAAAAAGGTGCTGCTAAAACGGCCAAACTAAAAATTACAATCAACGAATTGTTTTCGAATAAATCATCCATAGCATGTTTGCCTAATTCAATAGAAAATATGCTCTGTATGATGCTAGCGACTATTAATAATAATATGCTTGAACAAATGGCTAAGACTAGTAATTTTAATAAAACTCTAAACCGGTATGCGTAAGATTTATTTTCATCTTGCTCATAATCCGGTTTTTTGGCAAATGTTAGTAGTTCTTGTAGCATACTATTTATTGTTATGCTTCGATTATGGCTTTATCAACTATTTTACCATCTACCATGGTAAGTTTACGGTCAGCCATTTCAGCTAGTTCTTCGTTATGAGTGACTATAACAAAGGTTTGACCAAATTTTTCTCTAAGTTCAAAGAAAAGTTTATGAAGATTATCTGCACTTTCAGAATCTAGATTTCCGCTGGGTTCATCAGCAAAAATAATGGACGGATTATTGATTAATGCTCTTGCAACCGCAACGCGTTGTTGTTCTCCACCCGATAGCTCGGATGGTTTGTGATGATATCTATGAGATAAACCTAAAAAATCTAAAAGTTCTTTTGCCCTAGTTTCTGCTTCTGTCTTTGGTGTTTTCTTAATAAAAGCGGGTAAACAAACATTCTCTAAAGCAGTAAATTCAGGTAATAATTGATGAAATTGAAAAATAAAACCAATATGCTCATTTCTAAATTTTGCCAAATCTTTATCATTAAGATTCGTTGTATCAATACTATTTATTAAAAGAGTACTTTCCGTTCTGTTAGATTGTACGTCTAAAGTTCCTAATATTTGTAAAAGGGTGGTTTTACCAGCACCAGATGCGCCTACGATAGAAACAATTTCTCCTTTTTTAATATGTAAGTTTACACCTTTTAACACCTCTAACTTACCGTAGAATTTATGAATATTAGAAGCTTTTATCATAGGTGAAGTTGGTGTTTTCTAAGATTAAAATTATATTCAAAATTAATGAAAAAGGAGCATGTTTTAAATAGTATTCCCATTTTAGTTTAACCTATTAGACAATAAGTAATATAATTTCAAATTCATATTTTTGCAATTCTTATTTTGAGAAGAATATCATGTTTTTAAAAACATAAAACAAATTTAAGATTAGATTAAACATTAAATAATGAGTATGTCCCCATATAGAAGTTTAGAAGAATACAATCTTGAAATAACCGATGAAGTTAAAAGTAGATATTCATCTATTATTGATGAAATAGGTGAAGATGTAGCTAGAGAAGGTTTGGTTAAAACCCCTGAACGAGCTGCTAAAGCTATGTTGTTTTTAACACAGGGCTATAAACAAGATGCTGTTGAGATCTTAAAAGGAGCAATGTTTAAAGAGGATTATGATGACATGGTTATTATAAAAGATATTGAACTTTATTCTTTATGTGAACATCATATGTTACCATTTTTTGGTAAAGCGCATATAGCATATATTCCTAACGGACATATTGTTGGGTTAAGTAAAATACCTCGGGTTGTTGATGTTTTTGCAAGAAGGCTTCAGGTACAAGAGAGACTTACACATGACATTTTAGAGTGTATTAATAACACATTAAAGCCAAAAGGAGTTGCTGTTGTTATTGAAGCTTCACATATGTGTATGATGATGCGTGGTGTTCAAAAACAAAATTCTGTCACAACAACTTCTGGTTTTAGAGGACAGTTCGAGAAAATTGAAACGAGAAATGAATTTCTTAAACTAATCAGTGCTAAACTGTCCTAAATAGTATTTTCTTTTTTAAAATTTGTCTCTAAAATTTGGCATCTTTGTTGCATTCCTTAAAAAGAATAACTAATTTTTATGTATGTCAATTTTAAAAGATAAAAAATATAAGCAACTTTTTATGGGGTTGCTTTTTGATGGTATTGGAATGCTTTCATTCGTAATCCCCTTTGTAGGAGAATTTTCTGATATTGTTTGGGCTCCACTCTCTGGATACCTTATGACCAGAATGTACAAAGGCAAAGTAGGTCAAGCGGCCGGTGTTTTTACGTTTATAGAAGAAATTATTCCAGGATTTGACCTTATTCCGTCGTTCACGTTAATGTGGCTTTACACTTATGTTTTTAAAGGGTCAAAAAAGGGACAGACAATTGAAGTGTAAGTAATACTTTTTATTTTTTAAAAACTTAACTTTATCTCAAATTAATTAAGTTTTGAAAAGAAGAAGTTTTGTAGCTAAATCAAGTTTAAGTAGTCTTGCAACTTTATTAGGTGTTGATATTATTTATAAAGAACTGATGCCTAAGGACTATGTTCCAGTAGCCTTACAAGAAACAGATCCTTTTGCTTTGTTTAAGAAAGATGAAGCCATGGTTGTTTTAAATGATAAACCATGGAATATGGAGGCACAGGCGCATTTACTTAACGATCGTATTACCCCTAATAAATGCATGTTTATTCGTAATAATGGGCTTCTGCCAGAGAATATCGACGAGAAAACATGGCAATTGAAAATTGATGGAGAATCTGTTGTAGCTCCTAAAAACTATTCACTTTCCGATTTAAAATCAAAATTTAAACACTATACCTATCAGCTTACGTTAGAATGTGGCGGTAATGGTAGAAGTGAGTTTAACCCGCCGGCGAAAGGAAATCAATGGACTATTGGGGCTGTATCATCTGCTGAATGGACAGGTGTTCGACTAAAAGATGTTTTAGCAGATGTAGGAGTTAAAGATGATGCGGTTTATATTGGATACCATGCTGCAGATTTACATTTAAGTAGAAACCCAACTAAAGAATCTATTTCTAGGGGTGTACCAATGTCTAAAGCCTTACAAGATGAAACATTATTGGCATTTGCAATGAATGGGGAAGATATTCCTCTTGTTCATGGTTTTCCTTTACGTTTGGTTTGTGGTGGTTGGCCAGCTTCAACCTCTGGAAAATGGGTGCAAACAATAAGTATTCGAAACAAAATTCATGACGGTGAAAAAATGGAAGGTAGTTCGTATCGGGTACCTTGTGAAACTGTAGCACCTGGCGAAACTGTTGATGATAAAGATATGTGTATTATTGAATCTATGCCGGTTAAATCATTAATTACATTCCCTAAATCTGGAGCAATAATTAATGAAGGAAAAACACTTAAAATTAACGGACACGCATGGGCTGGTGAATTTGCCGTAAGTAAGCTAGAATATTCTATTGATTATGGTACGTCTTGGAAAATTGTTAGTTTAGAAAAAGCGAAGAATAGATTAGCTTGGCAACATTTTATGGCAACTGTAACTTTCCCAAAAAAAGGGTATTATGAAATTTGGGCACGTGCAACAGACTCTAACGGTACGTCACAATCAATGGTTTTGCCAGGGTGGAACCCAAAAGGATATCTAAATAATGCCTGTCATAGAATTGCTGTAAAAGTCTTGTAATGCAAGAAAAAGAAGAAAACGATAGAATAGTTTTTAAACCTATATATAAGGTTATTATTCTCATTTTTACGGGTTTTATGGTTTTTGGAGCAATAACCATTTTATTATTTGGACCTAAGCAAATGGTGGTTGAGATAAATGATGAGGATTCTGAGCTAATAGAAAACGGTATTCATGTACGCACAGGTTTAATTGAAGCTGAGGGTCTACAGACCGTAATTACCAATTGTACTACTTGCCATTCTTCAAAACTAATTATTCAAAATAGAATGGGAGAGGAGCAATGGAATGCCACTATACGTTGGATGCAGAAATCCCAAGGGTTATGGCCATTAGGTGAAAATCAAAAAGTTATAGTGGATTATCTTACAAAGAATTATCCGCCTGTAGAAAAGGGTAGACGTCCTGCGCTTACAGATATAAAATGGTACAACTTAGAAAAATAGTTACTTTTACTATTTTTTGCTACCAATAATCCATAAAACCGTACCAGTGCCAGATAGGCCAGCACCAGCGCCAAGCATTAAGATACCGAAACCACCTTTAGCATCACCAGTACAATTTCCGTTTACACATTCATAATAAAGTTCATCTGCACTAGCAACCATAATACCACCAATTATAGCTAATGACGCACCTATATAAGTTAAAATTCTACCTGTTTTTTCCATCGGGTGCCTTCTTTTCTTAAAAGGGTACTCCATATTTATTTTGTTGGAAATAGATTTAGTATCAACATAGCCTATATCTAAAATTGATGTAGAATTTGAATTAATAGGTAAATATTCATCTCCTATGATATCCATAGATTCATATTCTAAATTAGCTTTCTTAATAAATAAATTATCATACATTGTAGAATGTTCTAGGTTTAAAACTAAAGATTCGTTAAAAGTGTATTGCTGTGCTGAGACATAGAAAAAAGAAAATAAAACAGTAATTAATGTTATTTTAAAATGGCGCATTTTTGCTTGATTATAGTTTTAGTTATTTAGACAATAACGCTACTAAAACAAAAAAAGTCTTTCATAGATTATGAAAGACTTTTAAAATGTATTATTAAAACTAAAGAGGAATACTTACCCCAAAGTTTATATTTCTACCTATGTTGGCTATGCCATCCGCTTTTAGCCTTGACAGGTGAGAAATGTATTCCTTGTCTAAGATATTATTAGCACTTAATTTAAAATCAATTGGTTGATTAGAAATTGTAACTGTAGCGCCAAATCCTAAATTTAAAAGAGAATAGCCATCTGTGGCAGTTTCAAAATCACTAACCTTGTTTTGGGCAAAATAAGATTTTAAGGTAAGAAAACCGTAACCATTATTAAGGTTTTTATTGATTTTGCTAAATTCAAATCGGAGTGTATTCGCCCAATTGTTTGCGGGTATTAAAGGTAAATTTCCATTACTTTTTAATTCACCAGTAACTGAAGAAAAGTTACTTTCCATATGTAACCAATCTAAAGGATGAGGGTGATAATGTAAACCAACTTCACCGCCATATAAATTAGCATCTTGCTGTTGATATAGAAAAACCGCATCACCATCTACATTTGTACCGTTTGGTTGTAAATAAATAAAATCGGAAATTGAGTTATAGAATCCGTTTATATAAAATTCAAAATGTTCATTCTTAAACTCTAAAGATAAATCGGTCTGTACATTTCTTTCATTATTTAAATTGGCATTACCAACCTCAAAACGATTAGTACCTTCATGAGAGCCATTAGAAGTTAGCTCAGCCAAATTAGGAGCTCTGAAACCTGATGCAATATTTACTCGTGTAATGAGAAATTTAGTGACATCAAATTTAAAACCAGCAGCAATGTTAAAACTATTAAAATTTTTATCTAATGCAGCTACATAGCCTTCTTGATTAATAATACCGTTTTCTTCGCTATTTATTGCACGAGTATCAAACCTAACCCCTAGTTGTATATCACTTTTGTCAAAATGTATATGTGAAGTAGCTAAAATACCCATATCATTGGTTGTTGCATTCGGTATTAAAATTTCTTCTCCATAATTCGTATTTGTTTGGTTCATGCCTTGAACACCAATAATTGTTTCTACGGCACCTATTTTTGCTAGATTATATTGGAGGTTATAACTTAGCGTTTCTAATTTCATATCTAAAGCAGGACCTTCTTCTTCATGTTCCTCTCCTTCATGCTCCTCTTCTTCATGTTCTTCCTCGCCATCTTCATGTTCTTCTTCGTGGTGATGGTCTTCATATTCTTCTCGGTTATTTGCTGTGTAACCAATTATGGCTTGTAAGCTAGAGTTTTTAAAGAAAATATTAGTTTTAGAACTTAAAATATGACTTGTTATATTTTGAAAAGGCTCAAGAGGTGTTCGGTTGGTAGATTGTTCTCCTATTTCTTCGGGTATTCCTAATTCAGAATTGTTATAGTTATAGCGTATTTCAGTTTTAAAATTGGTTAATTGGTATGCTAGACCTGTTTTTAAATCCTTTTCATTGAACCTTGAATTGGTAACACGATTATCAGCCCCCGTTTTATAATCAGAATGAGAAGTACCGGCAGCTCTAACTAAAAATTTTAATTTTTCTGAAGATGTTTTGATCCCTCCATTACCATTAAAACCTTGAGTATTGGTGAAGTAATTTAGGTTAATATCACCGTCAATTTCATTTGAATTTGCAAATTTTTCAGGATTTAAATATAGCACGCCACCTAATGCGTCGGAACCATATAATAATGATGCAGGTCCTTTTATAACTTCAACACTCTCTATACCAGCATCGCTAATTCCTAAGCCATGCTCATCACCAAATTGTTGATTTTCTAAGCGTATGCCTTGGGTATAAGTTAATACTCTATTAGAACTTAATCCTCTAATAACGGGTTTTCCTATCCCTACACCAGTAGAAACACTTTCAATTCCTGGTATTGTTGTTATCCCTTCCGAAAGATTAATGGCACCGGTAGATTTTAAATCTTTTATACTGGTTCTTTCAACCTTCATTACGTTTTCGCGTTGTAATTTGTGAAAAGGTGTAGATACAATAACTTCTTCCATTTCAATTGCACTTGATGTGAGTTCCAGTGAAAGTTGATTTGATGATCCTGTAATGTCTACGGTTTGTGAATAAGATTGAAAACCTATATAAGAAATAACTAATTTAAAATTACCTGTTGGTAAATTGGTTAATTCATAGTAACCATTAGCATCGGTAACTGTACCTTTTTCTAATTGTGGAAAATATATGGATACCTGCTCTAAAGGCTCTTGATTTTCATTGTTTACTATATTTCCTGATAATGTATTTTGAGCAAATGTAAATTGTGCTAACAATGTCAACAACATTGTTATATAAAGATTTTTCATATAAAATTGTATTAATATTTTAAGGCTTAAACTTGTTGTAAATAGGTATTTAACAAGTTGGTGGCCCTCTTAATACAAAATGAAGTTGTTGATATTTACTTAAAAAGTAGTAGTTATTAATAATGGCCTCAGTAATTGAGGTTTCATCAATAAATGGTGGGTATTTAAATTCAGGATAATAAAAAGTAGAAAATTGATAATGGTCGAAATCACAATCAAATTCAACGGCATGAATATGTAATTCTTTCGAAACACAATGTAATTCTTCGTGTTCGTTTAATGCATGCAAAATTTTAATAAAATAGGGCCCTAATAAGCCTGCCATTAAGAAAATGGCTATTATTGGGTATACTATTTTGTCTTTCGCAAAACTCATAAATACAAATCTAACTAATGGTAGGTAGTACTAGCTGTTAAAGAAATATTAAATTAATTGAATAAAAATCCTAGACCCAGACGTTTCAACATCTTCTTTTCAAATGCCCAAAAGAATTTGAATTGGCCAAATAACCAACCAAATAGTACTAATAGGATTTGATAAAAAGGAAAAATTAATAGAATTCGTAAAATCCAATACAATGGTTCTCCCCACCAAGTTTCTGGAAAATTAGCTAGTTCTAAGCCAACTAAATTTAAAAAAGGTTTTGCTACATACACTGAAGAAGAGCCAGTTATAGCAAAGACGAAAAAAATTATTATTAATTGAAAATTATTGGTTATTCCCCAACGTTCCTTTAATTTTTGCATATTTACTTTTAAAGCTGGTAAATATACTTTTTATATGCGGGGTATAAAAGGTCCTAACCGTTGATTATACTTTCTTTGAAAATAAATAAAGTAGTTATAGAGCTGGTAATTTACTTCATAACCATAGTTGACATGTTGAGAATAATCTATTTGTAATTCATATAGGTTAGGATTAAAACGAGAAGGCTGTAAGACTCTTTGGTTCCATTCTAATACCATGATGTAGTTTCTGTTTTCTAGAAACTCTTGTGAATAATAACCTTCGGGTTTTGCTGTTGAATTTAGCCAAGTGTAAAAACCTGGTTCAATAATTATTATTTCATATTCAGTAATATCACTGGAAATAATGATAGTATCACCCTCCACTTGTTTAAAAGCAGTTTGCTCATTATCTGAAATGTCTAAAGCCTCTTTTGTACTATTACAATTAATCAGCAGTAATGTTAGTCCAAATACCATAGGTAAAAGTAATAGCAGCTTAGTGCGTATGTTCTTTTTCATAAAATATAAGGTACAAAAAAGCCGCTTGTGGTAGCAAGCGGCTTATGTTAAATAGTTGTAAATCTTTTATTTACCGAAAAGGCCACCTAAAAGACCACCTAATCCACCTGATTTTTTATTGCTTCCCATTACCATACCAGCAACATCATCTAAAATGCTTCCGTCACCATCTGCATCTAAAAGCGTTGTAATTAAACTTTGGTTTTCTTGTGGCTGCCCGCCTAGCATGCTTCCCAAAAGTGCGTTCATTCCAGAACCATCACTTACATTGCTTTGAGCTGTTTGCTTACCTAAGTATCCCATTACTATTGGTGCAGCAATTTTTAATATTTGAGCAATAGCTCCGGCATCTAAACCAGATTTTTGGCTCAATGCATTTTCTACATTAGCTTGTTTACCTCCAAAAACATGCCCTAAAATACCAGCTCCATCAGCCATTACGCTTTCATCTACGCCACCGCCGAAAAGACCGCCTAAGTTATCAAGTATTCCTCCATTATGTTTTCCTGAAAGGGCGCTCATTAAACCAGCAGCACCTTCTGGAGAAGAAACATTTTTCTTCATTGCACCTAAAATTAATGGCATTGCCATACTAAGTACATCTGCAGTTTTTCCTTCCGGTTGGTTGGTCTGGCCTGCAACACCACTTATCAATTGTTTGCCCATTGGGCTGTTTAATAAATCTAATAATCCTGCCATTTCAATAGTTAATTTAATGTTTATCCTGTAAAATACGAAAAAGAGTCAAGATATTGACTTGTTAACCTCTATTTTAGTAGTGAAATTATTTGTGTCGCTAATTCTAGACCAATACGCTCCTGTGCTTCTAATGTGGCGGCACCTATATGTGGTGAAAGCGATATGCTTGGGTGCATTAGTATCTTTAGTTCAGGATTTGGCTCTGATTCGAAAACATCAAGACCCGCAAACGACACTGTGCCATTTTCTAGAGCTTCAACTAGTGCCACTTCATCAATAACACCTCCTCGAGCAGCATTTACAATGCCAACCCCTTTTTTCATTTGTGTAAACTCTGTTTTACCTAGAACGTAACTTTGTTGTTCTGGGATGTGTAACGAGATATAATCCGACTTTTTTATTAAATCAGACTTGTTTGTATTCTTTAAATTAAATGATAGTTTTTGTCCGTCAAAAAAGGTGAGTTCTAAATTAGACTCATCTACTTCTGGGTCATGAAATATGACGTTCATACCAGCGCCAATAGCTAGCTTAGCTGTTGCTTGTCCTATATTTCCAAATCCAAAAATGCCTAATGTTTTCCCTCGTAATTCAGTGCCTTTAGAATATGATTTTTTTAATTCTTTAAAGTTACTGTCTCCTTCTAATGGCATATTCCTATTTGCATCATACAAAAAACGAACACCTCCAAAAAGGTGTGCAAATACTAATTCTGCAACTGATTCTGATGACGCTGCCGGGGTGTTTATTACATAAATATTTTTAGATTTGGCATATGTAACATCTATATTGTCCATGCCAACACCACCACGACCAATTAGCTTTATAGTAGGGCAGGCATCAATTAATTCTTTTCTAACCTTGGTAGCGCTACGAACTAATAAGGCATCTATTTTATGTTCGTTTATATAATTGGCTAATTGTTCTTGCGCTACAGTGGTAGTTAAAACTTCAAATCCGGTTTTTTCTAATTCGGCAATGCCATTTTTAGAAATACCATCATTAGCTAAAATCTTCATAATCTTATTTATTGTTTATTGATTGAATGAAATTCAGTTTGCAATTACGATAGTTAAGCTAGTCGTTAATTAGCCTTTTCGTTCCATTTCACTCATAACGTCTACTAATACACCAACACTTTCCAAAGAAAGAGCGTTGTACATGCTAGCTCTATAACCTCCTACAGAACGGTGTCCGTTAAGGCCATTTATGCCAGCTTCTTTTAGCATTCCTTCAAATGCGTTCTTTAAACTTTCATCTGTTAGGTTAAAAGTAGCATTCATTAAAGAACGATCTTCTGTATTGGCATATCCTTCAAAAACAGGATTAAGGTCTATTTCAGAATATAATAATCTGGCTTTTTTTACATTAATTTCTTCTATGGCAGCAATACCTCCCATATTTTTTAACCATTCTAGGGTTAACATAGAAGTGTAAACTGGAAAAACAGGAGGTGTATTAAACATACTGTCTTTACTAATGTGAACTTTATAATCTAACATTGAAGGAATTTCCCTAGTTACTTTTCCTAAAATATCTTCTTTTATGACAACTAACGTAACCCCTGCAGGGCCCATATTTTTTTGAGCACCAGCATATATTAAATCAAATTGAGAAAAATCTAAACTTCTAGAAAATATATCAGAACTCATGTCGCAAACTAAAGGAGTGTCTGTTTTTGGAAATTTCTTAAACTGGGTTCCGAAAATAGTGTTATTTGAAGTTATATGTAAATAATCAAGCCCGTCGGGTACTGAATAACCTTTAGGTATATATTTAAAATTTTCATCTTTTGATGAGCCAACTTCAACGACCTCACCAAATAATTTTGCTTCTTTAATTGCCTTATCACTCCAAGTGCCTGTATTTAAGTAACCTGCTTTCTTTTCTAAAAGATTATATGCTACCATTAAAAACTCTAGACTTGCACCACCATGTAAAAAAAGAGCTTGGTACCCCTTATCTGTAAGGTCTAATAGTTCTAATGCTAAAGATCTTGCATTTTCCATTACAGCAACAAAATCTTTACTTCTATGAGAAATTTCTATAAGTGAAAGACCAGAACCATTGAAGTCCATTACAGCTTCTGAAGCTTTTAACAATACTTCTTTTGGTAATATACAAGGACCAGCGCTAAAATTATGTTTTTTCATGTTGAATGTAATTTAAGGATGCAAAGGTCAGGATTTTTTCAAGAATTTGCGATACTGAAGAGTATTTAATTCTAGGATGTTCTCAACAAGAAATTAACCGTGTCTATACCATCGGCATAGTCATTTAAAGATGGTTTTTGTGTTTGTCCAAATTCAATTTCTTCATTAACAAAACCTGAGGATACTATGCATTGAATTTTATCTGCATCTTGTTTTAACTTAGATTTTAAATCTTCTAAATCGTCATAATATTCATAAAAAAGTGACGCAATAGGGGAGCCGTAACTTTGTTCTTCTTTAAGTATTAAAAAGCCATTATCTAATATTTTAAATTCACTCATTAAATAAACCGCCTTGTTGTAATCATAATTATTGGCGTATTTATTATGATTAATAATATTATTTTGAGAGAATATTGCTTTAAAAAAAATATCTACATTATACTCTTTTGGTATAAACAATTTTGAAACACTACGACAGCCTAGTCCAAAATATCTAAAAATATCTTCACCTAAAGCCGTTAATTCTTCATTTGTTTCTTTTCCAGATAAAACGGCCACGGAGTTTCTGTTTTTTCGAATAATATTAGGTTTTTTACCAAAATAATATTCAAAATACCTTGACGTGTTATTACTGCCTGTGGCAATGACCGCATCGTAGTTTTCAAGTTTTTCTTTAGTAAAAGTTACTTGGCCTTTAAAATAGGGTTCAACATCTTTCAAATACTTTACGAGTAAAGGAATTAATTTTTGGTCATTACTAGATAATTTTACCAGTGCTTTATTACCTGTCATTAATACACAAATTAAATCATGAAAACCTACCAAAGGTATATTGCCAGCCATGATAAGGGCTACTACTTTTTCTTTATTAGTGTTTAAATCATAATTTGTTATCCAACTCTCCAAGTTTTCTTTTGTTAGTAAATTACCCCATTCAATAAAAGCATAAATGCAATTTTCAACGGTAAACCAACCATTATAATGTTGGGCCATCTCAATTTCTTTCTTAAAAATCGAAATCCATTCGTTATTTATAGCATCAGAATTGCTGTCAGAAGTAATAAATTCACAAAATGTTCTTAGAAAATCTCCAAGTTTAACAAAA
>TARA_R110002051_G_scaffold160901_4_pt1 | contig 59369 bp, 47 predicted proteins | sample TARA_R110002051 | Tara Oceans TARA_R110002051 (sample SAMEA4397023) | marine metagenome | biome: Polar Biome; feature: [MES] marine water layer (ENVO:01000295) within the mesopelagic zone...; material: water (ENVO:00002006), including particulate matter (ENVO:01000060) such...
ATTATGCCTATACTTAGATTCCAAGCTTTGCAAACCGTTCAAAATCGGCCTCATTCTGGGGTGACCCCGGGACAATCTGCTGTAATAGAAACTGAATTGAAGTCTGAAATTTTTGGACGGAATGTATTTGGCAAAAAATCAATGCGTCAATATTTATCATCAACTAGCTTTGCAAGTTTGATGAGTGCTATTGATAAAGGAGATGCTATAAAGCGCACTACAGCCGATGCTATTGCTTCGGGTATGAAGCTATGGGCTTTAGAAAAGGGAGTAACTCATTATACACATTGGTTTCAACCACTCACAGGAGCAACCGCCGAAAAGCATGATGCTTTTTTTGAAACAACTCCAGATGGTCATGTTATCGAACGCTTTGATGGGGATCAGTTGGTGCAACAAGAACCTGATGCCTCAAGCTTCCCACATGGTGGAATTAGAAACACCTTTGAAGCACGAGGATATACCGCTTGGGATCCTACCTCTCCAGCTTTTATATATGATACTACCTTATGTATTCCAACTGTTTTTGTTGCGTATACAGGGGAGGCTTTAGATTACAAAACTCCTTTGTTGAGAGCCTTAAATGCAATTGATACTGCAGCTACAGATGTTGCTCGCTATTTTGATAAAAGTGTTTCAAAAGTGACAGCAACCCTTGGTTGGGAACAAGAGTTCTTTTTGATTGATAGTGCATTGGCGGCGGCAAGACCTGATATTGCCTTATCTGGTCGTACTTTGGTGGGTCACGCTTCCGCGAAAGGGCAACAACTCGATGATCATTATTTTGGTTCTATACCCACACGTGTTTTGAATTATTTGAAGGATTTGGAAAAGGAATGCCTTGTCCTTGGAATTCCTGTAAAAACACGACATAATGAAGTGGCACCAAATCAGTTTGAAATCGCTCCCATCTTTGAAGAAGCTAATCTCGCGGTAGATCACAACTCCTTATTAATGGATGTGATGCAAAAAGTTGCAGAAAGGCATCATTTCAAAGTGCTATTTCACGAAAAACCTTTTAAAGGAATTAACGGTAGCGGTAAACACAACAACTGGTCTCTCGCTACCGATACCGGAGTGAATTTGCTGAGTCCTGGGAAAACACCCATGAAAAATTTGCAGTTCTTGACCTTTTTCATCAATACTATCAAAGCGGTCTATACTCACGAAGAATTGATTCGTGCCTCCATCGCAAGTGCAGGAAATGATCATAGGCTAGGAGCAAATGAAGCGCCTCCTGGCATCATCTCTGTATTTATTGGAAAACAACTCACTGAAGTCTTAGACGAACTTGAAAAAGTGACCGATGGGAAGTTATCTCCTCAAGAAAAAACGGATTTAAAACTTAATGTTGTTGGTAAAATTCCTGAAATATTATTAGATAACACCGATCGTAATAGAACTTCGCCCTTTGCCTTTACAGGAAACAAATTTGAATTTAGAGCAGTTGGATCAACGGCCAATTGTGCAAATCCGATGACAGTACTTAACGCAATTGTTGCAAATCAGTTGAAAGCTTTTAAAGTTGAAGTTGATGCATTGATTGATGCTAAGGATATGAAAAAGGACGATGCTATTTTTAATGTTCTACGAGAATATATTAAGGACAGTAAGAAGATTCGCTTTGAAGGGGATGGTTATGGAGAAGCCTGGGAAAAAGAAGCCAAAAAACGTGGATTAAGTCATAATAGAAATACAGTAACGGCGCTTCTTGCCAAAATTTCTAAATCAACCATTGCGCTTTTTGAAGATTTAGAAGTGATGAATGCCGTAGAGATTCATGCACGATATGAAATAGAAGTTGAAGAGTATATCAAAAGAGTGCAGATTGAAAGTCGGGTGCTGGGTGATATGGCTAGAAACCATATAATCCCCACAGCAGTGAGGTATCAGAATGTATTGATAACAAATGTGAGAGGTTTAAAGGAGATTTATGGAAAAGACTATACCGCTTTCGCGAAAGCGCAAACAGAAATCTTAAAATCCATCTCTCACCACATCGCACACATTGACTCCGACATTACAGCCATGATAGGCATTCGAAAAAAGGCAAATACCAAGGACTTAATTCCTAAAGCCAAGTCCTATTGCAATGAGGTATTACCTTATTTACAATTGATACGCGAACATTGTGATAAACTAGAACTTCTTTGTGATGATGAATTATGGACCTTGCCCAAATACAGGGAGTTACTTTTTGTGAACTAATTTGAATTCTTAAGGCATGTACCTCAATTTCAGCAGTCTAATTAATACATTTACGTAAGAAAATTCTTTAAAACTGATAATTGATTACTTGTATTTTCTGAGGAAAACAATGAACTGATATTTTTTTTCGCCGATAAATGATAGCTTTTATCGAAAAGTTAAAGGTCGCACATTTTGCTTGTATAATTAGTGATATATTTAGGGTGTTGCCACCTAGTGGTGATTTTCCCAGAACAATATTTCTCCCTTTTATTATTTAACTCATGTACATCTTATTGATATTTGTCGATCTGTTGTGATCTTGTATGTCTTTATCTGTGCAGCTGAAAGTGAATTTATTAACCATTTATATATTTATTAATTTAAACCTTTCACTTATGAAAAAAATGACAATGACGGTCGCAGCTTTAGCCATGTGCGCTTTTGCTTTCGGACAGTCAAACAACAGTGTGGTGATTCAAACGGGTAATGCCAATGGATCCACTGTAACACAAACAGGAAATATCAACGAGTCGTTGGTAGGACAAACAGGAGACAGAAATACTGCTACTGTAGATCAAGATGGTGTAGAAAATGATTCTACGGTTGATCAAGATGGGCACAACCCAGATCAGTCTATCGATCCAGGAGGGCGTGATAATATCGCAACGGTTTCTCAAATTGGGGATCGTAATACTTCTGACATTGACACTAACGGAGATCGTAACGAAGCTACAAATACGCAGCTTGGAAATGATAATGAAGCCTATGTGCAACAAGGAGTTGGATATGCAGAAGACAATATCTCTTATTCAGATCAAGAAGGAAACGACAATTTTTCTAGACAAGATCAACGTTTTGATAATAACGATGCTGGTGTTGATCAATTAGGTAATGACAACCGTGCGATTCAATACCAAACGAGTGGTCCTGACGGGTCTCCCGGTAACTTGGCTAGAATCAATCAAGAAGGTGATGGTAACGTATCTCGACAAAGACAAAAAGGAAATAGTAATACTGCCTTTGATGATCAAATTGGAGATGACAACTGGAACCGTCAAAAACAAACTGGTGATAACAACCTTTCAGATGTAGATCAAACTGGATTAATGCACAGATCTGATGTATTACAAGTTGGAGACTTTAATAGATCTAGAATTATTCAAGTGGGTGATACTAACGAAGGTTACCAAACTCAAATGGGAGATATCAATTTTGCAGGTATTTACCAAAACCATAATGATGGTGGAGGATCTGGTAATGTTTCTACCCAAACGCAAACTGGAAACAGTAATGCAACGGGTATGATCCAAGATGGAATTACTTATTGGATTGGAGGTTCTTTAGCTACACCATTACCACATCCTCCAACAAGTGGGTACTCTGATAATAATACAGCTACTCAAACGCAGGATGGAGATTTTAACGGTGCTTATTCTCAGCAAGCAGGGGAGGATAATATCCTTACACAATTGCAAACAGGGAATAGTAATAGAGGGTATATCGCTCAAGACGGCATTGGGAATATGGCGACAGATGTTCAAACAGGAGATGGTAACTTAACAAACACTCTTCAATTAGGAGATTTACATGTGAGTACTGTTAGTCAAATTGGGGACATGAATACTTCCTCTACTTCTCAGAGTAACTAATAATATTAAGATTTGTTCGCTTTGCGAGCGTAAAGCAATCCACCTTGGCACAATGTTAAGGTGGTTTTTTTATGCATGAAAATTGATGTACCGCTTTGTTATTTATTGAAGAATAATGTAACACCTTTTGAAGGTAGATTATGTTTTAAATGACAATAATAAGGGATGAGCAAGTAACCTAAAAGAATTACTGTTCTTGATCATTGAAAGGTAAATGATAATAAGTGAGGAGTTGACATTATTGAGAAGCTATATATTAGGTAGGTTTTGTTTCTTGCGCTATTTGAGTTTTAATAGGTTGTTATTGGTAATCTCTTGATGTGTAGGAAATTACAACTTCGGGTAGGTATAATCCTTCTTTTAAGTGTTTTTGATGAATTTTTAACCATCTCACTTACAGTTGTTAGTGTAATAATTTTTAATTTGTTATGCGCTTCAGCGAAAAGTGTTGAATTATTTTTTTTAACATTTTAATTGCAAGTATAGTTACAGTGTAAAGAAAAAGAAATATCCCCCCTAACACATAAATTCCTCCAAGTGTTTTTTCTTTCAAACTGATTCCCCTTTAATACAATTAAAGTACCTCCCCCATTATTAAATCAAGGATATTATTTGTCCTAATTGTCGCGCTATGATGTAGCGTAAAAACATGTATTTATTAACCATTTTATATATATTAATTTAAACCTTTTTAATTATGAAAAAAGTAATTTTTAGTGCAGCAGCCATTATGTGTGGAGCTGTAATGTTTGCCCAGTCAAACACAAGTTCTGTAACTTCTACAGGTAATGGTAACGGATCTATTGTAGTGCAAACAGGTACTCTCAATGATTCTGACGTTGATCAAATAGGAGATATGAACGACAGTGATGTTTCACAAATTGGTGCATCAAACAGAAATGATGTAGATCAAGACGGGAATCGTAATGAATCTGATGTAGTGACTTTAGGTGACAATAACAGAACAAGAGTGACTCAAGGGTATTCTTTTGCGACTGTTAATGATGATAACGTGGCAAGTATTACACAAACAGGAAATGGTAACACTGCTACAATTTCTCAGGCTAATGATTTTAGTTCTGCTGGTTCTAATGATAATATCTCGTCTCAGACTCAAACTGGTGACAATAACAGAGCTTACAATGACCAAGATGGGGATTTGAATCAAAATACTCAAAGTCAGACGGGTGATAATAACCGTGTAGATACTCACCAACATGGGGATTCTAACCGTAATTTTGATACTCAGTTAGGGGATTTTAACGATTCTGATACAAATCAGTTTGGAGATTTAAACTTGAGCTCTGTTACACAAACTGGAATGTCGAATGATGCAGATACTGATCAGTTTGGAGACGATAACGATGCTTTTACCAATCAAGGTGGAAATTCTAATGATGCTCTTACAATTCAAGACGGAGATTTTAACTATTCAGATTCGCGTTCTTTTGGAGACAATAATAATGCTACAGCACGTCAGAATGGAAATTCTAATGTTTCTTTAATTCACCAAGGTGGAAATGTTTTAGAAGGACCAAACAATGGGAACAGTACTGTTACAAGACAAACGGGTAATAGTAACGTGGCACATTCTGATCAGTATGATTGGACTGTAACGAATCCTGCAACAGGAGCTGGTACATACGGAGGAGGATCTTCTAATGACAACGTAGCAACAATTGATCAAGTAGGAGATTTCAATGATAGTTATGTTGTACAGAACGGAGATGATAACACTGCTGATGAAGATCAGAATGGAAACAGCAATGTATCTGATACGTACCAAACTGGTAACGATAACGTAGCTAGTACAGACCAAGATGGAGATTCAAATACTTCTGATGTAAAGCAAAACGGTAACGGAAACGGAAGCGCAACTACACAAAACGGGATGATGAATATGAGTACTGTATTACAGAATGGTAATTTAAACATGAGTACAGTGTCTCAAACAGGACAGACTCATATGAGTACTGTAACGCAAACTGGAGACATGAACACGTCTACAGTGACACAGAGTAACTAGTAAATAAATTACATCCTAAGAGAATGTATTGAAAAGGCATCCCAGGTTGGGATGCCTTTTTGTTTTGAAGCTATTTTTAAAAGTTGCAATTTCGCGTAAGCGTAAATACCTTTAAATATTAATGTTCAATTAATAGTATATATTAATAATAGTCAGAAGCTTAAAGAATGAAATTTAGGAAGCGATACTACATAGATGTACGGACTATGTACTATCGTTAAATCATAGTGTATTTTAAACGCTAAAAGTCTAATGTTCAATAGAATATGATCCATTTTTGCAAGAAAATTCTTGAAAAAAATATTCTGCTTTGAGAAAGGGGTAAATGCCCTATTAGCCTGTAGTGTCCAGTATTGCTGCGATGACGCCATTTGCCTTTGAACTACAGTTGACATCTTGTCGAAAAATCCTACACTCTATTGGGATCTGCGTTAAAATATGCTAAATTAGCTCTAGTAATACAACTATATCCCCCCTTCCGTATTACCTCAATTTTCCCCCCACATATTTTATAGTTTAAAAGTGCTATCCTGTAGTTTGATGATGTTGTATGCATTATTGGCACTTTACAAATACGTATTTATTAACCATTTATATATTTATTAATTAAAACCTTTTTACTTATGAAAAAAATTATGTTATGTGCCGCGGCACTAATGTGTGGAACAGCACTATTCGCTCAGGGGAATACGAGTGCTGTAACGCAAACTGGATCTGGTAACGCTAATATCGTTGCGCAGACTGGTATGACAAATGATTCCGACGTGAATCAATTAGGAGATGATAATGATAACAACGTTTCTCAAAATGGTGTATCTAACTTTTCTGATGTTGACTCACAAGGTGACAGAAACGAATCTGATGTAATTCAGGACGGAACAACCAACGATGCACGAATCCACCAAGGATTTGAGCCTTTTGGAGATCCAGCTATTAACGATGACAATGAGGCAACAGTATCTCAAATAGGAGATAATAATGTAGGCCATATTGATCAGTACGTAGATGCCGATGGTTCTGATAATAACAGATCTACTCAAACTCAAAATGGTGATGGTAACTTTGCTTACAACTGGCAAAATGGAGATAATAACTTCAACAACCAGGATCAAGATGGTAATGGGAACTCTGCAGATGCTGTTCAAATAGGAGACAACAATACGACCAGAGAGCGTCAGTTAGGTGATGGTAATGGAAGTGATGTGGATCAAACTGGAGATTTAAACTGGAATGACACACGTCAATTGGGTAATGGAAACACTAGTAGTGTAGTGCAAAATGGAGATCGTAACCGAAATTCCACGCATCAGGGTTTTAGTGGTGCAGCTATTCATGACAACAATACGTCTACGGTTACTCAAACTGGATTTTTAAACAGAAATCATACAGATCAGTATGGTGGTGCAGGAGATGGATCAGATAATAACAATTCTACTGTTACGCAAACTGGAGATCGTAATAGATCATTTAATAACCAACGGGGGGATTTTAATGGGTCTATAATTCAGCAGGTTGGTGATTTAAACCGTGCAAACTCACGTCAGACTGGTAATGCTAATGGTGAGACGATCATTCAAACAGGTGATAGGAACCGTGCTAATCTGAGACAAACGGGTAACAATAATGGTTCGTCTATCGCTCAGACAGGAGATAATAATTTTGCTGATACTCGTCAAGTTGGAAATTTAAACGATAGTAAAGTTTTCCAAACTGGTGATCGTAACAATTCTGATGTTGATCAAGATGGAGATGGAAATAATTCTATCGTTACTCAAACTGGTGATGATAACATGTCTGTAGTTGATCAGAATGGGAATACTAACATTAGCGGAGTAACGCAATGGGGAGATAGAAATATGTCTACTGTAACTCAAACTGGAAACACGAATAACTCTCAAGTTCTTCAATTTGGTTTTGAACACAAAAGCACTGTAACTCAAACAGGAGATTTTAACGTAAGTACTGTTGCTCAATCGGGTAACAATCACGTAAGTACTGTTACTCAAGTAGGAAACGGTAATACATCTTCAGTAACACAAAGTAACTAAGAATCATTCTTAGGTATTTGAATGCTTTAGAGTAATAAAAAGCATAAGGGTTTGAAAATCATATCTTTATGCTTCTTTTAACATTGAAATTGTATTTTTTAAAGTATCTTAGAGGAGGTAAACTTCTTATAAATAAAGAAATTATGAAAGCTTTTAAACTATTTGTGTTCGCTCTATTTTTGTTTGCAGTATATAATGTACAGGGACAAACTTTTTCAAATAGTACAACAACTGGAACGGCTAGTGAGAGCTTTTCTACACAAGAAGGCCGTACCAATTTTATTTCTACATTAAACAAGCAACGTTCTGTTGCGCCACTCACTACTGAGCAAGCTGATACGTCTGTTATGATTGCTCAAATTGGAAGCAATAATACAACGGTAACCAATGCTTCTAGTGATAACGGTACTATACAAGTGGCACAAAGAGGAGATGACAACACCACATTTATTTCTGTATCTGCTACTGAGCTAAAAAGTACTGTCATTCAATCGGGTAATAATAATAACTACCTAAATTTTAATGTGTTTAATCAAGACTTGCATCAAACTGAAATCATTCAGAATGGAAATAACCAAAATCTCATTCGTCATGGTGGTAATGCACTTTCTGATAAACTTAAAGTATCAATGCAGGGCGAAGGTCAATCTGTGATTATTCGCAGTTTTAACTAGGCTTCTTCATTTTATTTATAAATTAACTGTAAATTTCCTCTAAACTAGTACGTATGCAATTGGTTTTTAGGAATTTTATGTTTGTATGTATTGGGTTCTTGTCATCGTATGGTGTCTTGGCACAGGGAGCTACGTCCATCAATAAGGATGTTATCGCTAGTATCAAATTAGAGCCACAAAATGAGATTATTAATATAGTGGGTTCTGCTATAAATAATAGTCAGCTAACACAGAGTATACGTTATGTACTGTCGGTGAATGCAATATCTGCTGAAGATGGAAGGCGTATTCGAAATGAACAAACAGGTAGAATAGTGCTAGACGTAGGTCAGCAAGAAAACCTGTCTGTAATGACCATGAGCGCTAATGAAGAATCAAGAGTGATTCTTTTATTGTTGATTTATGATATGGATGACAGAATTATCGGGAAAGATAGAATTGTTATCAATGATGATGAGAGTCAGCAAAGAGAGTTAGACGTAAAAGAACAAGTGATGCAGCAACTGGCCAAGCGCCAAGAAAATAGCGTAAATGAAGCAGATGCTAAAAGTACTGGGGAAGATGGAGTTCAATTTAAAGGATTTGTAACTGACGATATGAAAACAAAGCCTGGGAGAGATTTTGTTGGACTGTTTTATTCAGAATATCAAATGTATAATACCTTTACTGGAACTTATGTTGTTTCAATAAAAGAAGTATTAGCCATAGGTAATAACACAAAAATAGAAGTTAGAGTAGGTAATGAGCTAGTTTGGCAATTTTTTTCTCGACCTCGTTACGATTATCTAAAAGATCAGGCGCTTCAATCCATGCGAATGGTGTATGCAAAGCTGAAGAGTATAAAAGAACAAAAAAGTGAAACTATTACTAAATACTAACATATGATGAAACAGTTATTAAGCATAGGATTGTTTTTGGCAGCTGCCAGCTGCTTTGGGCAACAGCTTACCTACAAGGCTGTCAATCCTGCATTTGGTGGAGATACCTTTAATTATAACTGGTTGTTAAATTCTGCAAATGCTCAAAATTCCTTTACAGATCCCAATGCGAGTTCGCGGGATGAACGATCGGAGATTGATCGGTTTGCTGAGAGCTTAAATAGGCAGTTACTCGGTCAAATATCTAGGTCATTACTCACCTCTCAATTAGGAGATGGTTTGCAAGAAGGAACTTTTAGCTTTGGGACTTTATCTCTGGAAATATTTGAATCAGATGAAGGACTCGTTATTAATATTCTCGATACAAGTACTGGAGAACAAACTCAGGTTATTGTCCCCAACTAATTTACTATGATGCAACTTTACAAAAAGCCAATCGCCCTATTTTGCTTGGGCCTTCTATTTTCAGGCTGTGGAACATATTTTAATCAACCCGTGGTTCAACAAGAAGCGCGAACAGGTGAATTGACTCCCAAAAGTCGAATTTTAGAGAACTTACCACTTCCTGCTGAACCAGTAGTTGTGGGAGTCTATAATTTTAAAGATCAAACCGGGCAATACAAGGCTGTAGAAAACGGTTCTACCTTTTCAACAGCAGTTTCTCAAGGATCTACAACCATGCTCATAAAAGCATTAGAAGATTCAAAATGGTTTACTCCCATTGAGCGTGAGAATATCAATAACTTAATCAATGAACGAAATATCATTCGTTCAACTCGGGACGAATATCGAAAAAATCGTAACCCAAACGAACCTTCGCTACCACCATTACTCTATGCGGGAATACTTCTAGAAGGTGGAGTTGTATCCTATGATTCTAATATTGTCACTGGAGGATTAGGGGCTCGTTATTTTGGAATTAGTGGTAATACTCAATACAGAGAAGATAGACTCACAGTATATCTCCGTGCTGTATCCACAAAAAGTGGACGTATTCTTAAAACAGTATATGTTTCCAAAACCATACTTTCTCAATCAATCAATGCAAGTTTATTCAAATTTGTGGACTTCCAAAGATTATTAGAAGTTGAAACTGGGTTTACTAAAAATGAACCAGTACAATTAGCTCTTAAAGGTGCTATTGAAAAGGCTGTTGAAGCTTTAATCATCGAAGGAATTGAAGATAGAATATGGTCTTCTAAGGAGGGGACAACAATGAATGAAAAATTGATCGAAGAATATAAAACGCAAAAATCTAAAGAAGAATCTATGCGCTTGTATGATCGAGTGTTAGATGAGTCTCCTCGTAAGATGAGTGTCGATATTGCTTTTGGATCTACCTTATTTGATGGTGATTTAAATAAAAAACAGTTTGGGTCTATGGCAAGTTTTGGCTTGACAAAAAGTCTCACCAATAATTTGAACATTAATGGAAATGCAAAGTATCTTAATTTTCAAGGAGGTACCACTTTTGATGTTGATTATTTTAGCGCAGATTTAAATTTAGAATATGATCTCTTGCCTTCAGATAATTTTGGTCCTTATCTCTATGCAGGTGGAGGTTATGTTTTTGGTGACGAAATTTCAACAGCCAAATTACAATACGGCCTAGCTGTGGTTTATAAAATGAGTGATCGTTTAGGGCTGCGTGTTTTTGCAGAACAAAATGTAACATTTAGCGATGAATTAGAAAATGCCATCAATGGCAAAAGAGATGATTTTTATTACAATTTTGGATTTGGAATTAAGTACTATCTCAGTGGGAAATCCAACAAACAAGACGAAGAAGGCCTCGAATTAATAGAAGATAAACAATAATGAAAGCACTATATAAATCAATCGCACTCCTCTTACTTATAAGTTTTGCATTTACAGCTTGTAGTGAAGATACTCTCAATGATTCTGGAGAAGGTACTATCACAGGTACCGTTGTTATGGAAGGTACCAATGAACCAATGGAGAATGTAAGAATATCTACAACTCCAGTATCAAGTACTGTCTTCTCAGATGAAAATGGGGAATTTGTTTTAAGTGAAATACCAATTGGCGATTATTCTGTACAAGCCAAAATCGATGGTTTTATCGTTTCCTTTGAGGCGGCTACGGTAACTAATGGAAATACCACCAATGTCGTATTTGAATTGAAAGATGATACTTCAACCAATCGACCACCTGTAGCTCCAATATTAGATTCTCCTGCCGACGGTGCTACTGAAGTGCCTTTAACGACCACCTTAGTTTGGATAGGTAGTGATCCGGATGATGATGAACTAACCTATACGGTAACACTTATTAATAGTATTACTGATGAGGTGCTCGAAAGAGAGGTGGTAACAGACACTATGCTCACAGTGACTGAATTAAATTTCAATACGAAGTATTTCTGGCAAGTTGCAGCAAATGACGATATACATGATGATGTAAATAGCGAAGTGAGTAGCTTTACAACTGTTGTGTCTCCGGATAATAGATTTTTATTCGTTCGCAAAACAGGTACTAATGACGTAATATATTCAGTAGACGATATTGATGGATTACCAATTCAAATAACAAGTGATGGACAGAACAGTTGGAGACCACGCAAAAATAACGCGGTACAACGTATTGCATTTTTGAGGTCTGTAGGTGCAGAAACGCATTTGTTTACCATGAAGGAAGATGGATCTGATCAAACCCAAGTGACAGGGAGCATTCCTGTTGCTGGTTTTAATTTAGATGAGGTTGACTTTACATGGGAACCTAACGGAGAGCGTTTATTCTTTCCTAATTTCGATAAACTATATGCAATTAATATAGACGGTAGTGGCTTAGAGTTAATTTATCAAACCACCGATGGAAGTTTTATTACTGAAGTTGATCACGCGCTATTTACAGACGTGCTTGCGGTTAAAACGAATGACCTTAACGGTTATAATGTAAAAGTGTTTACAATGACTTTACAAGGCGTTACTATTGATACTATCCTAAGTGGAGTAACAGGTGCTGCTGGAGGCGTAAATATTTCTGCAGATGGGACAAGGGTATTGTACTCTTACGACGTTTCTGGATTTGAAAATCCAAATTATAGACAATTAGATTCTCGATTATTCATTTATAGTGGCGGAACATCTATGGATGTATCTGGTGATAAGCCAGGAGGAACCAATGATTTAGATCCTCGTTTCTCTCCTAGTGATGCTAGTGTTATCTATGTCAATACTTCTAACGATGGAATTTCACAGAAAAATCTAGAACGTATTAGCTTTGATAGTGGTTCAGGTTCAAATCGTGAAGAGTTTTTAAGTAACGGGTTTATGCCAGATTGGGAATAAGAAAAAGTTGCTTTTACCATTTAAAATAGTAAAGGATGTCATATTTAAAAAAACCTTGAAGCCAGCTTCAAGGTTTTTTTATGGATTTAAGTTTTAATTGTTCTAAGCTCTACCTGGTGATTTTTATAAAAATGGAATAATCATTCTTTTAGCCTAGTTGATAGGTATTAATTTACACTGAAACTATATGATTTCAGCAGCAAAATTTTAATGGTTGTTATCGGCCTTCAAGGAATGCAAATGGTGATTTATGCATGAGATTGGGCATTGAAGTATATCGTTAAACAATTGGTTGAGTTGCGCATTGTACTCTTGTCATATCAATTGCAAGTCAAATAAATCTAGGAATATTACAGTTGTTAAATTTTTCCCTTAAGATTTTTTCTTCTTAATTACCTTCTTTAAATAGCTTTTCAATCCTTTGTCTAAGGCATAGTCAGTAGGGGAGTCCCCATTTTTCGTTTTTGCTTTGAGATTAGCACCTAATTCGATGAGGGTATCGATGAGGATTTTATTGTCTGGTCCACCTTGGATGGCCAAATGCAAAGGAGTTTCTCCATTTCTATTTTTGACATTAATATCTGCACCTGCCTTCATGAGTTCTCCAATCATTGCTAAATCATGATCCTCATAAGACATGGCAACCATATGCAGCGGGTATTCCCCATTTTGGAAAGCCATATTAGAATCAATTCCTTGAGCGATAAGTAATCGTACACCATCAACAAAGCCATAACCAACAGCTATACGCATAGACTCTTGATTTGCCTGAGCTCCCTTTTCCAACAATAGAGCAAATGCTTCGGTTTGTTTGTATCGTAAGGCATCTTCGAAACCTTCTTGCGGACTGCCACCTCGTTTAATGAGCTCTTCAAGTACTTTTGCATTACCCTTACGAGCTGCCGTTGAGATAAAATTGGCGCCAATTGTATTTGTTTTATCAAGGAGTAACATGATAATATCTTCATTTGTAGTCTCCATTGCATCTTTCAATGCTTCCACTGGGGTGGCTCCTTTTTCTAGTAAGTACTCAGTGATTTCAACATTGGCCGTTTTTGTTGCCTCAACGATAGCGTCATCAACATTGGAGGTTCCTTGCTCGATCAATAATTTTGATAGTTCGAGATTTTCTCTTTTAACAGCCTCTTGAATATATTCAGGCTTTAAGGTTTCTGCCCCGCTTTGAATTAGAAAGGCTGTTATAGAAACATTTTCTCTAGAAATAGCTTCTTCCATACCTTCATTTGGATCGGCATCATTTTGGACCAAGAGTTCCACCATTGGAAGACTTTGGTTTGATACTGCAATTTCAACAGCATTAGAGGTATTAATATCTTCTCTTTTTAAGTCGATAACTGCCTTAGCTAGGCTTACCTTATCTTGTTTTACTGCTTCTTTTAAAGCAATTTCAGGAGATCCTTCATAGATAACGAGGGCATCTTCAAAGAGCTGTGCGTCTTCACGTTCTACAGCATAAGCAAATACAGCCTCAGGTTTTGCCTTATTTTTAAGACTAACTTCCACACCTTCTTTATAATCTTTTTCAATAGCATAGTCTAAGGCTTCTGTAGCCTCTCCACCGTTCTTTAAAGCAAGGTCGAGGATATCTACATTCTTGTTATCTGTAGCGAGTTCGGCAGCTTTATTTGTTTCTATTTTTGCATTCCTTTTTACAAAGTAATCAAAGAGTTCAGTATCATTAATTTTTGCAACTACTTCTAAAGTCTCTCCGGACGCTTCAGTAACAGGAACGATCACATTTTTCAAGGCTTCATTGTCAAATTGGGTTGCTTGATCTAGTATGTATGCATCAGAAGTGGCTCCAAGTTGAATGAACTGAGCGGCCATTACTTCATCATTATTTGTAGCTGCTAAAAGAAGTTCATTTTTGCCAGCTTCAAATTCTTCAAATTCTTCACTCATTAAAGCCTTAACGGTGGGGTAGTGATAGATTTTTAGGGCTTGGGCGAGGTCATTATTACGCGGTTCGGCACCTTCTCTAAAGAGGGCATATATAGCATTTGCATCTTTATAGGCTACTGCTTTAAATATCATATTATTTTTTGGCACAGCTCCTCTTTCAAGCAATATCAATATTTTTTGTGGATCATAATATTCAAGTTCAAAGGCAATTTCTAAATCCTCAGTTGTTGGAATCACGCCATTGTCTAGAACAAAATTTAAAACTTCTGTACTCTGTTTGTTGACCAATATTGCTTTGATAATACCTGAAGAATTTCGGTCCCCATTCCGATTAAAAAGCTCAGTTAACTTTTCAAGATCACCTATGGCGGCTGCCGCTACCAGTTCAGTATCTAATACATAATTATAAGTGGTTGTGGTATTTTCAATATAACCTTTGTCTTTGACGAGTTCTAAAGTATAAGTCACCTTATAAACATCCTTGTCTACGGTCTCTAATTCTACTTCCTTTTCAACGACTTGTAATAAGGCATCCATGTAGGCAGTTTTTGCTTCCTTGGTTCCAGAAACGCGAAGGGTGGTTCTTTCTTTACTTTTAAATAATTTTTTGGTATCATCCCATACACTTACATAGCCTCGTTTAAGATCTTCAGGTTTGATAGTAATAATTACATTTCGATCAATTTGAATTTCTTCGTCTGTGATTAAAGTCTCCATACGGATACCGCCATACTCAACTAGCGGTAGTTGCTTTAGTATTGCATCGTCCTTAGAAAAACCACCAAAGAAAATATCACCAGTAAAATCATCTGGGTCATCAGAGTCTATACCCATACTAGTCTTCACAATTTTGGTGAGTTTTTGTTTGAAGCGTAAGGAGTACTTTTTATAAAAAATAGGTTCTATAGACCTCTGTAGACTATCTTTTACAACTTTTTCATAGATAGATATAACACTATCCAACATTCTAACTTTTATATCCTTATCCTCTAGCCCAGGGATAGAGACTGTTTTTAATAAATCTGAGTAACGTTGCAAACTCACCTCAATGGGATGTGAACGACCTGCAACAGTTTCTTCCCAGCCCGTATGCCAGTCGGCACTAGTGTTTCCACCTACGGTATAATCGTCACCAATTTTTGTGTTGATATATGGGTTTGGGTCATCCTCTCTCGCGTAGAATGCATTGAGATCTTCTACCAAATTATCTTTGAACTCATCTTTATCATAGGGCGAATAGATATAATCATCAACAAAATATAAATTTCTGCGTAGGAAGAGTCCGCCATAAGTTACAGAGGAGGCAAAATGTGTCCCGTATCTGTGAATAAATCCTTCTGGTGTTATGTCTCTACCGAGACGCGAAAAATCTGATACTAGGGCACTATCTAGTTTTTTCAGGCTTGCATTTTGAAGTGTGGATTTAGCGGTTGCTGTTTTCTTTTTGCTATAAACAAAGAGAAGCTTATCGCTACCATCTTGTTTGAGTGGTTTAAAATATGACTTACTATTAATTGATAAGAAAGGACGTTGCAGGCTATCACTGTTTAGGATCTCATTTTCAAATTCATATGGATTTGTGATAAAGTGATAGGTAACTGGACTCGTGGATCTTATAGTTGACTTAGTTGGGGTTCCAGTGATTAAGGCTCTACCCTTGGAAGAGGCACCCCATGACATAGGATCGGCATAGCGTATATCGAAGCCATGACCCAAGACATCATTTTGTATTACAACCTGAGACAACGCTTTGTGAGTATCTATACTAGTAGAACTCGCAGATTGAGACTGTGCCTCCATATACGTACATAAACAGCACGATATAAGTAGACTTTTTATAAACCATTGTGATTTCAAAAGCACTTTTTTAAATAAATAGATGTTGGGGGAATCTCTTTATAGGAGACTTCCAAAATAACAAAAAACTAGCGATAATTTGCCACATTTTGCTGTATTTCTTTTATAATAGTCTTATGTCAAAAATTAAAGACAGGCTGTAAGATATTGCGGGCTTTGTAGGAGTTCGCTTTCGCGAAAGCGAATATGTAAACCACTACTTTTTAGCTATTTCTGTATCCTCAAATCGAGTCTAAAGAGTTTCTTTGTTTTGGGAGGTCAAGAAACATTTATTATCAGTTGTTAACGGCAGGGTTATCCTCTCATAATTATTCCTATTTTTGCGCTATAATTCAGAGCAAATGAGCCAAGATATTTCCAAACGTTATGCACAACGCGGTGTCTCCGCCGGGAAGGAAGATGTGCATAATGCGATTAAAAATGTAGACAAGGGTTTATTCCCAAAAGCATTCTGTAAGATTGTCCCTGATGCCCTTACGGGTGATGAAGATTATTGTTTGGTCATGCATGCTGATGGAGCAGGTACAAAATCTGCGCTCGCTTATATGTATTGGAAAGAGACAGGAGATCTTTCTGTTTGGAAAGGGATCGCTCAAGATGCATTAATAATGAATATCGATGACCTCTTATGTGTAGGTGCTACAGATAGAATTATGTTGTCTTCGACCATTGGAAGAAATAAAAACCTTATCCCTGGAGAAGTGATTTCGGCCATAATCAATGGTTCAGAAGAGTTGTTAGCCGATTTAAAATCATTTGGAGTAAACATTCATTCAACTGGAGGTGAAACTGCCGATGTTGGAGATCTAGTGCGCACGATTATTGTAGATTCTACAGTAACGGCACGTATGAAGCGTAGCGAGGTGATTGATAATGCAAATATAAAACCAGGGGATGTAATTGTAGGTTTAGCCTCTTTTGGGCAAGCCACCTATGAAAATGAATACAATGGCGGAATGGGAAGTAACGGACTTACTTCTGCACGTCATGATGTATTTAGCAAATACCTGGCAACTAATTATCCTGAAAGTTTTGATGCTGCGGTGCCAGATGATCTTGTGTATAGTGGTTCTAAAAAACTAACAGATGCCGTTGAAGGTAGTCCGTTGAATGCTGGAAAATTAGTATTGTCTCCTACGCGAACCTACGCGCCCATAATTAAAGCAATCTTAGAAAAGTACAACAGTGATGACATCCACGGGATGGTGCATTGTAGTGGGGGAGCCCAAACAAAAATTCTCCATTTTGTGGAGGATCTTCACATTATCAAAGACCAACTCTTTGAGGTTCCACCATTATTTAAGTTGATCCAAAATGAAAGTGGCACAGATTGGAAAGAGATGTACCAAGTATTTAATATGGGGCATCGTATGGAGATCTATTGCGATGCAGCTTTAGCTTCAGAAATTATATCTATATCTGAATCTTTTGACGTTGCTGCCCAAATTGTTGGCAGGGTAGAAGCAAGTACCTCTGGAAAAAAATTGACCATTGAGAGCACTCACGGAACCTTTGAATATTAAATAACGACTACCACTTGTGATGTGGATTGTTGATGATTATCACTGTATATCAAGACATTCATCTTAAACTATCATATTCTAGTTTTTCCAATTTGGGAGCCTTGTAATTAGTAATTCTCTTATATTGTTAAAAAAACAATTTAAGATGAAATCAGCAAATGCTCAGATGATTATCATGCTTGGAATTGGAGTTGCATTATTTGTATTGAGTTATTACTTCTTGCAAAGCGAACAATTTGAAATTTATAGGATATTTAGCGCTTTAATACCTGCCATTTATTTAGCATGCCTTGTAGTTTTTTTGAGAAAAAGATCAAAACGAGGACTCATTCTCTTTTTTAGTCTGTACGCAATTTCAAGGTTGATTTCTGTTTTTTATGAAATAGACTATATGGCCTCTCTATTTTTAATAGTGAACGCCCTTGCTTTTTTGAGCTTGACGTGGTATGTATATAGATCAAATAGTTTTTCTAAAATGAATTATTTCCTTAAAATAGTTTTTGGAATTGTAATTCTTATCAACGCTTATTTTATATACCAACTCATTGTTTTTGTCAAAGACGGAACGCTAAGCGAGGCTCATTATATCAGTATGCAATTCAACGGGGTTTGTGCAATAATCATGGTATTTCGGCCTTATTGTATAACCATCAACAGGGGTCTCGAGCTTCAATGTTCTACCTGATTGCGGTACTTCTAATGATCTTTTCACAGGTCTTTCTTACCTTAGGTTATTATGATATAGGCTATGGAGATGATGTCTCTGTTTATTTTGCTCGCCTACTCTTAATATGTAGTTGCATCATGTTTGTGAGATACAATGATGCATTCGTTCCTGCTCCGGTGAGCAATTAATTTTCTTTAATCTAGATGAGGCTCCTTGCATTCATCTGCTAATAGGTTAAGAGATTAGCACTTTTTAATTTACTGCATTCAAGATTTAGGAATAGTATTAGTTTTTGGCTAAAATGATAAAACCTTAGGAGTGAATTTGTCGTAGGTATACTACCAATTCATTTGCTTTACTAACAACACGAAACTCCTATCTCTATGAATTTTTCGAAACTACTATTGATTTTCAAGTGGCAGCATTTAGTATTAGGGTTATTAATACTATTAAATGTGGTAGTCATTAGTGTTTCGGATATCTCAGATAGTAGATGGATTAGATTAATAAGTACAGTTCTTTTCTTTGCTTACTTCTTAAAATTTAGCTCTAAGCTTAATGTCTTTATTCTAGTGGTGTTAGTTTTTATGGTACTAAGAGATATTAGTATTCAATATTATGAAGAACCATTGGGTCATATGGCATTTTTGATTTTTGGGGTCCTTGCCTATGGGATATTAATTATAGAGCGGCTCCCAAAACTAAAAGATATTAGAATTAGTAAGATGACTCTTCTAATTTCACTAATCTTAATCTCTGCAAATACTTATACCCTACACATTTTGATTAATATGTTGGAATACCATTTTGGTAGTGCTGCTCATATAATTGTTTTCTTCACCTATGGGGCTTTAATGATGATAATGACCTTTACAGCAGTTAGTTATAACTATATTTATAATAGTACACGCTCATTAGTTTTCGTATTTCTGGCAATAGGGTTTCTAGTTTCTGATATTACTTCATTGTTTGCTTATTATTTTGAAGTGGACATTTGCTATTATTTGGAGCGAATATCATATTTAATTGGCTTATCATTTACAGTGCATTACGGATTAAGCATACGGATACAACATATAGAAAGTGAAGATCGACGTATTATGGATACGGCTGAAATAAATGACACGGAAGTTCTTTATATTGATGAAACTACATCCGGCCGAGCAGGCGAGTACTCGAAGGAGGACGAAAAAGCATCTTTGTATACCTTTATAAAAGCTAGAAAAAGTTAAGAAAATACTTTCCTTTTTCTCACTAGCATATTTTCTGAAATTCCAGCTTAAAATTTGTAAATTCGCGCCTATATACATTGATTTCATGTTAGAAAAGCTACAGATTGTAAAACAACGATTTGATGAAGTAAGTGATTTAATTATCCAACCGGATGTGATCACTGATCAAAAGCGTTATGTACAGCTAAATAAGGAATATAAAGACCTCAAGGCGCTCATGAATGAGCGTGAATTATACATAGAGTATACTAATAACATTCAAGAAGCTGAAGAAATTTTAGCCGATGGTTCAGATGCAGAAATGGTCGAAATGGCCAAAATGCAAATGGAAGAAGCCAAGGCAGGAATTCCTGAGCTGGAAGAAAAGATTAGAATGATGCTTATTCCTAAAGATCCGGAAGACGCGAAAAATGTCGTTATTGAAATTCGCGCTGGTACTGGTGGCGATGAAGCGAGTATTTTTGCTGGGGATCTCTATCGAATGTACACCAAGTATATCGATAGTCGTCCAGGATGGAAACATTCAACCGTAGATTTTAGTGAGGGTACTTCCGGTGGATTTAAGGAAATTCAATTTGAAGTAACTGGGGAGGATGTATATGGTATTATGAAGTTTGAAGCGGGAGTTCACCGTGTTCAACGTGTTCCACAAACAGAAACTCAAGGGCGAGTGCACACCAGTGCAGCAACCGTTATGGTTCTTCCAGAAGCCGAAGAGTTTGACGTGCAAATTGAAAATAAAGACGTACGTGTAGATTTCTTCTGTTCTTCAGGACCTGGAGGACAATCTGTAAATACAACCTATTCTGCAGTTCGTTTAACTCACTTGCCAACTGGTTTGGTAGCTCAATGTCAGGATCAGAAATCACAGCATAAGAATAAAGAAAAAGCTTTTAAAGTATTGCGTTCTAGACTTTATGATCTCGAGCTTGCAAAAAAGCAAGAAGAGGACGCTGCAAAACGTAACTCTCAGGTAAGTAGTGGAGATCGTAGTGCAAAGATTCGTACCTATAACTATTCTCAAGGACGTGTTACAGATCACCGAATTGGCCTTACTCTTTATGACCTCCAAAATATTATCAATGGAGATATTCAAAAAATATTAGACGAATTACGTTTGGTAGAGAATACAGAGAAATTGAAATTTACCGAAGGCGAACTATAACCACCTATTTTGAAAACTACATTCCTTATTGATCAAATTCGTAAGAAACAATCCTTTCTAGTAGTGGGTTTGGATACGGATTTAGATAAAATTCCTCCACACTTATTGGAAGAAGACGATCCTATATTTGCTTTTAATAAGGCTATTATAGATGCGACTCATGACCTCTGTGTTGGTTATAAACCTAACATTGCTTTTTATGAAGCATATGGAATGAAAGGCTGGAAGGCGCTTGAAAAAACCATTCAATATTTGAATGAGAAGTACCCTGAACAATTTACAATTGCCGATGCTAAACGTGGGGATATAGGTAATACCTCCTCTCGATATGCAAAGGCGTTTTTAAAAGATTTGGCTTTTGACTCTGTCACAATTGCCCCTTATATGGGCAGAGATTCTGTAGAGCCTTTTTTAGAATTTGAAGATAAACATACCATCTTACTTGCCTTAACATCCAATCAGGGTGCCTTTAATTTTCAAACAAAGCTCATTGAAGGGAAGGAAGTGTATAAGCATGTTCTTGAAACATCTAAGTCTTATAAGCATAGCGACCGACTCATGTATGTAGTAGGTGCTACAAAAGCCGAGTATCTAACTGATATTAGAAAGATTATCCCAAAAGCATTTCTTTTGGTGCCAGGAGTAGGTGCCCAAGGAGGAAGTCTAAGGGAAGTCTGTAAATATGGGATGACAGATGATATAGGCTTATTAATAAATTCTTCCCGTGGTATTATATATAAATCTAATGATCGCAATTTCGCGGAAGCGGCCAGAAGTGTCGCTAAGGGAATGCAGGAAGAGATGAAGGATATTCTTGAAGCAAACTAAGTGCTTAATGATCACCCTCACCGATCAAATAGGACAGGAACTCAATTTTACAACAGCTCCGAAACGGATTATTTCTTTAGTCCCTAGTCAGACAGAGTTACTCGAACATTTGGGTCTAGGACAGCAAATTGTAGGTTTAACCAAGTTTTGTGTGCATCCAAAAGGGTTGAAGGAGGAGAAAATGATAGTAGGAGGTACTAAATCTGTACATTTTGATCGTATTGCCTCTTTAGCGCCAGATCTTATTCTTTGTAATAAAGAAGAAAACACTAAGGAAATGGTGGAGGAATTACAAAAAATTGCACCAGTACACACTTCGGATGTAAGATCTTTGGAAGACAATTACGCCCTGATTGAACAGTATGGAATTCTCTTTGAAAAAAATAAAGAAGCCACATTTTGCATTCAAAATATTCAAAAGGAAGCTGCAAGCCTAGAAGAAATTGTAAAAGGTAAATCTAAAATCAAGATTGGCTATTTTATTTGGAAGGACCCCTATATGACAGCGGGATCAGATACCTTTATTGATGTAATGCTCACACATATAGGATTGGAAAATGTATTTCAGAAATATTCAGGACGATATCCAGTAGTGGAGTTGGAGCAGCTTAAAGATGTTGATTTTTTATTATTGTCATCAGAACCTTATCCCTTTACCAAACAACATCAAATGGTTATTGAAAAACACACAGGTATATTTACAAAGCTTGTGGATGGAGAATACTTTTCATGGTATGGAAGTAGATTGATCGAAGCTTTTACTTATTTCGCGCAACTGAGAAAAGAATTAGAATTGCAGAAATTTTAATTTTTGATCGAGCTTTAAAGCTTCAAAAGTTAGAATATCACTCGTGCTTGCATCTGTATATTTGAGATTATAGGCTTCCTCTACCAGACGTTGATATTTCCTTTCTAAGAAATTTTTAAGACGTTTATGTTTACTTGCGGAGGTCAAAGTGTTTCGATTTGGAGACTCTAATGTAGCTAAAAAATTGAAAAACAAGGAGTTAATGTGTAATAACTTTCTCCTAGTACAATTTTTAAAGCAGTATTTAATCACATATTTCCGCAATAACATTAACGGCTATGGATGATTTAGATCTGTTTATAATTTTTATTTTTGAAGTAAATAATTACGCCTTATGAAATTTACTCTTTCCGTACTCCTGATTTTTGTAATGACAAGCCAATTACTTGCACAGGATGCTTGTAAGTGCTGTACACCTGACCACCAAGCTTTTGATTTTTGGTTGGGGAGTTGGACGGTGACAAACCCTTCTGGAGAAATAGAAGGATATAGTACCATAGATAAGCCTAACGGAAATTGTTTGATTAGAGAAACCTATTCAAACGCTCAAGGTGAGTATGTAGGAACGTCTAATAATTTCTTTCATGAGCAGAGTAAGAAGTGGGAACAAATTTGGATTTATGAAGATGGCCGCACTTTATTTTTAACAGGTGAGAAAGTTGGTAACCAAATGATATTAAAAAGTCCAGAAAAGAAAAATGCTGCTGGTATTATTGAACAGGATATAATCACTTGGACCGACAATGCAGACGGGACCGTCCGTCAGTTGTGGATTCACACTTTTGACGGTGAGAACGCCCAAGTAAGGTTTGACGGAATCTATAAAAAAAAGGAATAGGATTAATCTTGTAAGGCAAACACCTTGCGTAATAATTCTGTGGTACGATTGGCCGTATTTGTGCGAATCTGCTTTTCTTCAACGGCAATCATTGCATACACACCTTTTAAAGCTTCCTGAGTTACATAATCAGTAAGGTCAGGGTTAACATCTGTTGTTAGAGGTAGGTTATTATATCGTGTAATTAAGTTGGTCCAAATTTGATCGGCGCCTACCTTGGCGAAAGAATTATTGATTACGGGGCTAAATTTTCCATACAGCGCTTGTTGTGTTTTTCCTTCTAAATATTGGGTAGCAGCATTGTCTGAGCCCAATAGTATATTACGAACATCTGTAAAGCTTAAGCTTTTAACGGCGTCTATAAAAATAGGCGTTGCTTCTTTCACTGCATCTTCAGCAGCACGATTGAGGGATTTTATTCCTTCATCTGCTAATTTGCCAAGGCCTAATTGACGTAAGGTTTTATCAACTTTTTGTAATTCTTCTGGCAAGAGAATTTTCACTAGGGGATTCTTATAAAATCCATCTTTTTGTGTCAGTTTAGTCACCTGTTTATCGATTCCAAAATCTAAGGCTTGCTTAAGTCCGTTTCCTATAGTGGCATTATCAATGCCTGTTGAGGGTAATGAATTCACTACATTTTGTAATTCGGCACAAGAGAAAAGGGTAAAAACGAAGCAAAGGGCAAAAATCTTTTTCATTTGGGTATCTTTAAATTATATATGTAAAGATATGCATTTAAGAGTTCTATCAATCCTATGTTTTTTGTGTTTCGCTTGCGCGAAAAATGAAAATGCAGTAGCTGATCAAGCTCCTGTTACTGAGTTAGCAGTTCCTCATATCACTATCCTTGGAATAGCACAAGATGGAGGTTTTCCACATATCAATAATCCATCAGAATTTGATGCCGTTGAGAAAGGTCTTAAACATAAAGAGAAAGTTGTTTCTCTAGGTCTTATTGATCCAAAAACGGAAAAGAAATACCTCTTTGAAGCAACTCCAGATATGCCAAGTCAGTTAAACGACCTGGCGACCATAATGCCGAGTGAGTCAATTGTAGATGGTATTTTTTTGACCCATGCTCATATGGGGCATTATACAGGTTTGATGCATTTGGGGAGGGAGGCTTTGGGCGGTCAACAAATTCCTGTCTTTGCGATGCCTAGAATGGAGTCATTTTTAAAGACCAATGGTCCTTGGAGTCAACTTGTTGATCTGGAGAATATCAAATTAATCCCGATACACAATAAGCAAAAGACAATCTTGACTAATTCGCTTACTGTAATTCCCTTTTTAGTGCCGCACCGAGATGAATTTTCAGAAACGGTGGGGTATAGGATTCAAGGTCCCAATCATACTGCCTTATTTATTCCGGATATTGATAAATGGACGGCATGGGAAACGGATATTTTAAAGGAAGTTGCCAAGGTAGATTATGCATTTATAGATGCTACCTTTTATGCAGAAGGGGAGATTCCTAGACCTATGAGTGAAGTTCCGCATCCCTTTATTGAAGAGACGGTAGCGCTTTTCGCGAAAGCAAATAGAGCCACAAAGTCAAAAATAATATTTATACACTTCAATCATTCCAATCCGTTATTAGATGAACAACATCCAAATCGACTTGCCTTAGAAAAGGAAGGATTTCGTTTTGCTAGGGAAGGGGATGTCTATGGATTGTAAAGTGCCTTTTTATTTGGTTTTAACATTGGTTGAATTACCTAAGTTAATGGATTGGGAGCAGAAATTTCATGAATTCAAATATTCTCGAAAACGTTTGAAAAATCGCAAAACAAGCCTGAAATAATTGCGATTTTCGTAAATTTGCACCCTTTAAAACAGCAAACATTGAACATGGAACAAATCGCCCCGTATATCCCAAAATATAAAGTTCGTATCGTAACTGCAGCATCCCTCTTTGATGGCCATGATGCAGCTATTAATATTATGCGTCGTATTATTCAGTCTACGGGTGTAGAAGTAATTCATTTAGGACATGATCGCTCTGTAGAAGAGGTGGTCAATACGGCTATCCAAGAAGATGCAAATGCCATAGCGTTGACATCTTATCAAGGTGGGCATAATGAATATTTTAAATATATGTATGATTTGCTCCAAGAGAAGGGAGCAGGACATATTAAGATTTTTGGTGGTGGTGGTGGTGTGATTTTACCTGAGGAGATCAAAGCCCTTATGGACTATGGAATTACGCGCATATACTCTCCCGATGATGGTCGTTCTTTAGGTCTTCAAGGAATGATCAACGATTTGGTACAACAATCAGATTTTGCCATTGGAGATTCCCTCAATGGTCAGGTTGATCAATTAAGAGATAAGGTAGATACCGCAATTGCGCGGGTTATATCTGCAGCAGAGAATTTTCCAGAAGTTGCCAAGGAAAGTTTGGCTACCATTCGTGAAATGAACAAGAATTCTCTGACACCAGTTTTAGGTATTACAGGAACTGGCGGTTCAGGTAAATCGTCATTAGTAGATGAATTAGTCCGCCGATTTTTGGTAGACTTTCCAGAAAAAACCATTGGTTTAATTTCTGTAGATCCTTCAAAAAGAAAAACGGGAGGCGCTCTTTTAGGAGATAGAATACGTATGAATGCGATCAATTCAGATCGTGTATATATGCGTTCGTTAGCGACCCGACAAAGTAATTTGGCTTTGTCTAAATATGTTAGTGAAGCAGTTGAAGTCCTTAAAGCGGCTCAGTTTGATTTAATCATATTAGAAACTTCGGGAATCGGTCAATCGGATACAGAAATTTTAGAGCATTCTGATGTTTCCCTTTATGTAATGACCCCAGAGTTTGGAGCTGCAACCCAGTTGGAGAAAATCGACATGCTTGATTTTGCCGACTTGGTAGCGATAAATAAATTTGATAAGCGAGGGGCATTAGATGCTGTTCGTGATGTCAAAAAGCAATATATGCGGAACCATAACTTATGGCATACGCCTCAAGAAGATCTACCTGTTTATGGGACGATAGCATCTCAGTTTAATGATCCAGGAATGAATACCCTCTATAAGAAGATTATGGAAAAGGTAAACACAGTTAATGAAGCAGATCTTGCTTCTACTTTTGAGATCAGTAAGGAGATGAGTGAGAAGATCTTTGTTATTCCACCCGCTCGTACGCGTTACCTCAGTGAGATTGCTGAGAGTAATAGGAGTTATGACGCTTTCGCGAAAGCGCAACAAGAAACTGCACAGCGACTTTACGGTGTATATAAAACTATTGAATCTATTATTGGTGTAGCGCCAACATTGGATAAAGCAGGAATAGACTCAAGTACCCTAGAAGCTGAAAATTATAAAGAAGCGGGAGATAAGGAATTAGTTAAATTACTGCTGGCACAATTTGATCGTGTAAAAATGGATCTCAATGCCTATAATTGGGAAGTGATCACTGGATGGGATGAGAAAGTAAACCGATACAAAACTCCAGTCTATTCTTTCCACGTACGAGGAAAAGAAATCAAGATTAATACTCATACAGAATCATTATCTCACAGTCAAATTCCTAAGGTAGCCTTACCAAAGTATGAAGCTTGGGGAGATATATTGGGATGGTGTTTACAAGAAAATGTTCCAGGAGAATTTCCGTATACGGCTGGTTTATATCCTTTCAAAAGAACTGGAGAGGATCCAACAAGAATGTTTGCTGGAGAAGGCGGACCAGAGCGTACAAACAAGCGTTTTCATTATGTGAGTTTAGGAATGCCTGCAAAGCGATTAAGTACTGCTTTTGACAGTGTTACTTTATATGGTAATGATCCAGGATTACGCCCAGATATTTATGGAAAGATTGGAAATGCTGGGGTATCTATCTGTTGCTTAGATGATGCAAAGAAGTTATACTCAGGTTTTGATTTAAGCCATCCAATGACTTCGGTAAGTATGACAATCAATGGACCTGCACCTATGCTGCTTGGGTTTTTTATGAATGCTGCTATTGATCAAAACTGTGAAAAATACATCAAGGCCAATAATCTTGAAAAAGAAGTTGCCAATAAAATTAAGGAAATTTATAAAGGCAAAGTTCGCCCAGAATACCAAGGCGACTTACCCGAAGGGAATGACGGCCTAGGTTTAATGTTACTCGGTGTGACAGGAGATCAAGTTTTACCAGCCGATGTCTATGCTACTATAAAAGCAGAAACCTTACACCAAGTACGTGGTACTGTTCAAGCAGATATATTGAAAGAAGATCAAGCTCAGAACACTTGCATTTTCTCTACAGAATTTGCACTACGTTTAATGGGAGATGTTCAAGAGTATTTTATTGAGAAGCAGGTGCGTAATTTTTATTCAGTTTCTATTTCAGGATATCATATCGCCGAAGCAGGAGCAAATCCTATAACACAGTTGGCTCTTACACTTGCAAATGGCTTTACCTATGTTGAGTATTACTTAAGTCGTGGAATGGACATTAATAAGTTTGGGCCTAACTTATCCTTTTTCTTCTCAAACGGAATTGATCCAGAATATGCTGTGATTGGACGTGTTGCACGTAAGATTTGGGCGAAGGCGATGAAGGAAAAATACAAGGCTAATCCAAGAGCTCAGATGTTGAAATATCATATTCAAACCTCGGGGAGAAGTTTACATGCTCAGGAAATTGACTTTAATGATATCCGTACGACCTTACAAGCGCTTTATGCTATTAATGACAATTGTAACTCCTTGCATACGAATGCCTATGATGAGGCAATAACTACGCCTACAGAAGAAAGTGTACGTCGTGCGATGGCGATTCAATTGATTATCAATAAGGAATTAGGGCTTGCTAAAAACGAAAACCCAATCCAAGGGGCTTTCATTATTGAAGAATTAACAGACTTAGTTGAAGAAGCTGTGCTCTTAGAATTTGATCGTATTACAGAACGTGGCGGAGTTTTAGGTGCCATGGAGACCATGTATCAACGTTCAAAAATACAGGAAGAAAGTCTGTATTATGAAACCTTGAAACACAATGGTGAGTTTCCAATTATTGGCGTAAACACTTTTTTAAGTAGTAAGGGAAGTCCAACGGTACGACCTGCTGAGGTGATAAGAGCAACGGAAGAAGAAAAGCAATATCAGATAAGTATGTTGAATCACCTTCAGAAGGAAAAGGCAAATGCTATTGATGCCGAGCTGGAAAAAATTCAGGATGCTGCGGTTAATAACCAAAATATTTTTGAACATTTGATGGAAGCGACTAAGGTTTGTTCTCTAGGACAAATTACGAAGGCTCTGTTTGAAGTTGGCGGACAATACAGAAGAAATATGTAATTGGAGTAGTAGAGACATCTTATCAATCATAAATTGCTCCAAGTGAGCATTAGGAGGCTCCAACAATTGTTGGAGCTTTTTTTATAATCTAATTTACGATTTACGACCTTTAAATCTTAATTCTACTACTTTTCCCATGGTTAATTTATTAAGAGAGTTGTGTAACATTTTTGTTTAAAGGGCTACCTATTGTTATACTTAACTAATTAAAATAAATGATGACAGCACACGAAATAGATTACGAAATACATGGGGAAGAGATGCAATATGTTGAAATTGAATTGGATCCTCAAGAAGGAGTAATTGCAGAGGCAGGGAGCTTTATGATGATGGAAGAAGGCATCCGCATGGACACCATTTTTGGGGACGGATCACATAAGGATAACTCAGTAATGGGAAAGATTTTTGGTGCAGGAAAACGATTACTTACGGGAGAAAGTCTGTTTATGACGGCCTTCTATAATGATGTAATGGGAAAGAAAAAAGTGAGTTTCGCTTCGCCATATCCAGGAAAAATCATTCCTATTAATCTTAGGTCAATTGGCGGCAAATTTATCTGTCAAAAAGATGCCTTTTTATGTGCGGCAAAAGGCGTGTCTGTTGGTATTGAATTTTCTAAAAAGCTCGGTCGCGGACTATTCGGGGGTGAGGGTTTTATAATGCAAAAATTAGAAGGTGATGGGCTAGCGTTTGTTCATGCAGGTGGGACTACCTTGATAAAAGAATTAGGACTGGGAGAAAAACTAAAGGTAGATACAGGTTGTATCATAGGCTTTGATCAAACAGTTAATTACGACATTGAATTTGTGGGAGGAATTAAGAATACCATTTTTGGTGAGGAAGGTTTGTTCTTTGCCACCTTAACAGGACCTGGTACTGTATATATTCAATCTTTGCCTTTCAGTCGCTTAGCAAATCGAGTACTGGCATTAGCGCCAAGAGGAGGAGGAAAATCTAAAGGAGAAGGGTCTATTTTAGGCGGATTGGGTGATCTTTTGGATGGAGATAACTAATTTCATGACCTTGTGAACGCTTGATATGAGGGGGAAGTCACGTTTTTGTTAATAAAAATGATGTTAAAATTGTCTAATATGCGGTCAAGGTTAAACAATTTGTTTTATTTTTAAAGTAACAATAAACAAACCGCCTATTCAAAAATACTACTTTTTTAATCTAATCTAAACCTCCATTCGAACCATGGCGAGAGCAATGTTTGAGTACACTAAGACAATCCTGAATAAGGTGAGTTTCGACAGTGTGTTGTTTTGTAAAGAATTACAAAAAGCAGTAAAACGATTACTTCCTTATGAACTTGAGGAATTGAGAATTTGGCTACATAATCTTCTTGAAGATAAGCCAGATTTGAATCATTGTTTAATTTATTTAAACCCTTAAAAGAAAAAGGGCTCTAATTAAAACTAGAGCCCTTTTTTTATGTCTTAAAGCGGTTTAATGCTTTGCGCCTTTTTCAATACCTATTGAAGCATTTTTAATAAAAACGCGTAGGTCTTCATTAGCTTTTATCAAATCCTCATTACGCAAATACATCATATGTCCGCTGCGATATCCCTTGAAACTTAAACGATCACTCAGTTTTCCACTAGCATTCAATTGCCACATGACGTATTTGGCATTAAAGTAGGTAGTGGCGCCATCATAGTATCCACTTTGAATCATCACATGTAAATTTGGATTCACGCCCATGGCAGCCCTTAAACTAGGTCCTGCGTTGTTATTTGAACGATCCCATGGTCGTACAGGTCCAAACATATTATAGGATAAGTCTGTTCTTAAACCTAGCTCTTCATTGTAGTAATAATTGATAGCTGGTGTAAATGAATGTAACCATGATGTCAATTCGCTATTGTAATCAGGGTTATCTCCAGCTTCTTTAACATCCATTCCTTTATAACGAGAATCTAGTCTTCCTATCGTCAATCCATCACGATCTCTTAGGAGGTCTTTCCAGAAATATCCATACGGAACTTCTAAATTATGTTGTCGGATTGTGCGTTTTGATAGTCCAGAAAAGTAAGCCATCTTTTCTACAGCTGCTTCTTTTTTAGTTGCATCCAGATATCCAGATTTTACTATCAACGGCAGCAATGTATTTACTGCATAGTCTTCACTCATTGCTAAAACTTCCGGTAAATCTTTAGATTGTAAATCGGCTGGTAATTTTTTGTGATACCAAGCGGCAGCTGTGTAATATGGTAATCTATTTGCCACTTCTACAGGGCCATCAAACTTAAAGCCAATTTCCGTTGGTGATACCAGAACCACTCCATTAATAAACATCCATTTTCTATCTTGCAAAGCAGCAGCGAGTCCCGCAACTCTTGTGGTTCCATAACTTTCTCCAATTAAAAATTTTGGAGATCTCCAGCGATTGTTTCTAGTTATAAATGTGTTGACCCAATCGGCTAAATATTTGATATCTGCATTCACACCAAAGAACATTTTCTTATCCGGCATCTTACCGTCGGCGCCAGGTAGCATCCGACTGTATCCTGTATTAACTGGATTGACAAAAACGATGTCGGCAACGTCTAAAATAGAATTTGGATTGCTTTTTATTCCATACGGTTGTACGGGAAATCCCTCATCGTCAATTTTCAGAATGCGGGGTCCAGTATAAGCTATATGCATCCATACAGAAGCAGAGCCTGGCCCTCCATTAAAGGAGATGACAATGGGACGTTCTTGATCGTCTTTGATATCATTTCGCTTGTAATAGGTGTAGAGTAGGGAAGCAACAGGTGTACCTCCTTCATCCCATACAGGTTGAAAGCCTACAGTTGCAGTATATGGAATTGTTTTCCCCTTAATAGTAGTTGTATGCTTTGTTACTATGGTTGTATCTGTTGGGACTGGAATTTGTTGGGCATCCGCTTTCGCGAAAGCGAAACAAAACGACAGGCAAATAATAAGAGTGTTTATTTTCATAATCGATTGGTTTTATAAGGTATTATTGGTTTTTTAGTTTAATTATTTCCAGCATGGCAGCTACAGTTTGGAACACTAAAACTATTGGTTTCTTGATGCCATGGAAATGCTTCACTTTGTTTGGTGTTCTCCCACCAAAAACTTCCTCTTTCTTTGGCGGTATTTCCAATTTCATTCATGGTTGACGTATCGTAAAGCCGGCCATTTACCATGGTATGTGTTACCTTTTCGGTATCTCTCATATTGCTTAAAGGATTACCATCGATAACAATTAGATCTGCAAGTTTGCCCACTTCTAAGGATCCTATTTCATCTCCGGCACCAATATATTGTGCGGGATATAAAGTCGCCGAACGCAAGGCTTCCATTGGAGTCATACCTCCTTGGTGAAGTAACCAAGTTTCCCAGTGAGCGCCAAGGCCTTGTAATTGTCCATGTGCTCCCATATTGACCTTAACACCTTTGTCGGTTAAAGCTTTAGCTACTTTGGAAACTGCTATGTGACCATTCTCATATTCTTCATCGGGAACCATCGTTCTATGACGAGCTCGAGCATCAACTACCGCTCGAGGGGTATATTTTAAGAGCTTTTCATTTTCCCAAACCTTGTCTTTTTGATAAAAGAAATATTCACCATTTAGGCCTCCATAATTGACAATTAGTGTAGGCGTATAACCAGTATCACTTGCACTCCATAGTTCTAATACGTCTTTGTAAACAGGTGCTACTGGAATATTGTGTTCTACACCTGTATGTCCATCCATAATCATGGTCATATTTGTATAGAAGGTCGAACCACCTTCGGGAACTACGTTAATTCCTAGTTCGCGCGCCGCTTGCATCACTTGTTGGCGTTGCTCACGTCTTGGTTGGTTATAACTTTTAACTGACTTGGCGCCAAAGGCCATTGTACGACGAATCGCAGATTTAGCATCGTCTAGATTATTTATTACTGCCTTAAAATCACCATCGGCGCCATAGAGGATAAATCCTGTAGAGTACAATCTTGGCCCTACCATTTCCCCACTTTTTAGGAGTTCGCTTAAGGAGAATACCGTTTCTGTATTAGCACTTGGATCATGTGAAGTCGTCACACCAAAGGCGAGATTTGCATAAAATGGCCAATGCTTTTGCGGATTTAAACCATGGCGAAAAGCACCCACATGAGCGTGGGCATCTACCATGCCTGGCATGATTGTTTTACCACCGACATCATAGGTTTTTGCTGTTGGTGGCACCGAAACGTTCGCACCCACTGCAGTTATTTTATTATCAGTAACCACTATGGTTCCATTTTGAATTACTTCATCACCTTTCATGGTTATTATGCGCGCATTGGTAAAGGCAATGATACCTGAACCTTTATCAGTTTTTTGTTTTAAGCCAATTTTAACACCTATTTTTTTCATTTCAGGTACCTTTTCTGGCGAACCAGGAAGAAAGGTAAAACGGTCTTTAATTTCATTACTGAAATACTGATCGCCTAAGGTCCACTGCACTTTTTTACTATCTGGAGACCAATGGATATTGATTCCTGCATCTTCAGCAATTTGAGACACGGGTACAAATTTTGAATTGTTATCGAGGTCGATTTCTTGGCCGTTTAGTAAAAGAGGAGCTAAAAACACTTTGTGTAAATTAGTATAGGCGATCCATTTGTTATCAGGACTTGGCACTAATCGGTTTGCATATTTTGATTTTATGTGAGTGCGTTTGTCTTGTCCGTTGAGATCTACCGAGATTAAGCTTTTAGTAAGGTTGCCAAAATAGGTTCCTCCGGTTTGTAAAAAGATGCGTTTTCCATCTGCGCTAAAGGTTGGGTATTCTCCATCTTGGGTAATAAGTTTGGGTTTCCCTCCTGAACTTGGAATTGTATAAATTCCAGGTGTTTTGCCAAAGGCGAGGCCTTGATCTGTGTTTCGAGATTCTTTAGCATATATAATGGTGTTTCCCGCTCCTCCCTGTCCAGCAGGCGGGTTCGCGAAAGCAGGCGTCCTATAAATGCCTTTCTCTTGAGTCACAGCTTTCGAAGGTCCGCCAGCAATTGGGACTGTACGCACAGCGCCATAATTTGCATCATTCCAAGAAACATACACTAACTGTTTCCCATCTGTGGAAAAAGAAGGCTCAAATTCGAAATCTTTAGTTTGAGTAGTAATACGTTGTGGTGTCCCGTTTGGTAAAGCCTTTTTCCATAATTTACCTAAGGCGCTAAATACTAATGTGCTACCATCTGGAGAAGTCACTGCATGTCGAATCATCTTGACATCAAATTCATCGGGAGCGACTGGATTGTTAAAATGAACGGTTTCTGCTATTTCTAGATTAGAAGTTACTTCAAAAGGAATTTCAGAAGTTGCATTGGTTTCAATGTTGACACGATGAATTTTCCCTTTGGCCCAAAAGACAATCTCATTGCTATTAGGAAGCCAGTCAAAATTAGGATAGACACCAAATATAGCCCAAGCTTCTTGTTGGTCTTTATGCAGTTCGTCATAAACTGGCCACTCTTCTCCGGTTTCTAAATCGTGAATATAGAGCACTGATTTTGTACGTACACGTTTTACAAAAGCCAAGAGTTTTCCGTCTGGAGATACCGTTGGACGAGCAGCTCCGCCCGGACCATTGGTTAAAGTATGGATTTTTCCATCTTCAAATCGATAGCGTTGAACTACATAGATCTGTTTGTTAGGATCTTTATTGTATTGAAAATTCCCTCCTGGATAGACATCTTCACTGTAATACATATACTTGCCATCTTGAGAGATGGAAGGTTCATTTACATCTTGTTGATCATTTTTTCGTTCGGTTAGTTGAATTCCTGACCCTCCAGTAATATGATACTGCCATAATTCACCAGCACCTAGAGATCGACCAGATGTAAAGTGCTTACGGGCAATAAGATAATTGCCATCTGGTGTCCAAGCAGCATTGTTAAGTAATCTAAAATCTTCCTTCGTGATCTGTTTTGGATCACTACCATCAGATTTCATAGTCCATATATTATCACCACCACCAGCATCACTAGTAAATGAAATTAGGCTCCCATCTGGAGAGAATTTTGGCTGTACTTCAAAGGGAATGCCTGTGCGCAAAACCTCGGCTTTCCCGCCAGAAATGGGCATTTTGTAGATGTCACCCATTAAATCAAATACGATTGTTTGTCCGTCGGGACTCACATCGAGATTCATCCAAGTTCCTTCAGTGGTTTTGAAACTATGAGTTTTGTAGTTGAAGGATTTACCTGGAGCGGCCACATCCCATTTGGCTTCGGTTTTCTCTTCGCTTTCTTTTTTCTTCTTTTTGCGTTGCGCAGTAGCTGGTAAGATGCAGCCTACGAGCAATATCGCAAGGAGGTATTTTTTAGTCATTGGTCAGATCGTTTGAAAATGAAAGGTAGGAAAAATAGAGGTCGATGGTGTTAATGAGTTGTTAATGATACGCACAAAAAAAAAGCACCTTAGATAACTAAGGTGCTTTGCTGTAATGAATAATTTATCTATTTATTATGAGGCATCTCGATTTCGAAAAACCAATTGGTCTTCAAAAGCATCCAGGAGAATCACACTTTCAGTAGTGATTTTACCTGAAAGTATCTCTTTAGACAAGGTATTCAAGACCTCTTTTTGAATCGTTCGTTTTACCGGACGTGCTCCAAATTCTGGTTGAAAACCTTTTTCAGCAAGAAATTCAATTGCCTCCTCTGTGGCATCCAAACTAATTTGTTGGAGTGCTAACATTTTGGTTACTCCTTTCAATTGTAATTTAACAATTGCGTTTATATCCTTTCGCGAAAGCGGAGTAAACAACACTATGTCATCAATTCTATTCAAGAATTCCGGGCGCACTGTTTGTTTTAATAGTCCGAGCACTTCTACTTTTGCTGCTTCAATGGCTGTATGAACATCGGGGATGGTTTTAAATTTATCCTCGATAATACTAGCTCCCATATTTGAAGTCATTATTACGATACTGTTTCTAAAATCGGCAGTACGGCCTTTGTTATCTGTTAAGCGTCCTTCATCAAGTACTTGTAGTAAAACATTAAAGGTATCTGGATGAGCTTTCTCAATTTCATCGAGTAGTACAACAGAATAAGGTTTACGACGTACGGCTTCTGTTAGTTGGCCCCCTTCTTCATAACCTACATATCCCGGAGGCGCTCCTACGAGTCGGCTAACAGAATGGCGTTCTTGATACTCACTCATATCAATTCGGGTCATCGCACTTTCATCATCAAAAAGATATTCTGCAAGGGCTTTAGCCAACTCAGTTTTACCAACTCCCGTTGTTCCTAAAAATAAGAAGGATCCAACAGGTCGTTTTTGATCTTGTAAACCAGCTCTGCTTCGGCGCACGGCGTCACTTACTGCAACGATAGCTTCTTCTTGCCCCACCACTCTTGCATGTAATTCTTCTTCGAGGTGAAGTAATTTTTCACGATCACTTTGAAGCATCTTTGTCACTGGAATTCCCGTCCATTTGGCAACAACTTCGGCAATATCATCTTTAGTTACCTCTTCTTTAATCAAAGCGGTCTCTGCTTTATTGGCAAGCGTATGTTGTAGCTTTTCAAGTTCCTCTTGAGTATCCTTTATTTTACCATAGCGCAACTCTGCCACTAGACCATAGTCACCATCACGTTCGGCTTTTTCGGCTTCAAATTTATAGTTTTCAATATCCTGTTTTGCAGCTTGAATAGAATCTACTAAAGCTTTCTCCGACTGCCATTTTGCATTGATTTCATTGCGTTGCTCTTTGATTTCGGCAAGGTCTGCATGAAGACTTTTAAGTTTTACAGCATCTTTTTCTCTTTTAATGGCTTCAATTTCAATTTCCAATTGCATCACACGTCTATCTAAGACGTCTAATTCTTCTGGTTTTGAGTTGATTTCCATTCGCATTTTCGCGGCAGCTTCATCCATCAAATCAATCGCTTTATCTGGTAAAAACCGATTGGTAATATATCGCCTTGATAGTTCAACAGCGGCTATTATAGCATCATCCTTGATACGAACTTTATGGTGTGCCTCATACTTTTCCTTAATTCCACGGAGGATGGAAATAGCACTCTCTGTATCTGGCTCATCTACAATTACCTTTTGGAAACGACGCTCCAAGGCTTTGTCTTTTTCAAAGTATTTCTGATATTCATCTAAGGTTGTAGCACCTATTGCACGTAGTTCGCCACGGGCTAAAGCAGGCTTTAAAATATTTGCAGCGTCCATTGCTCCTTGACCACCACCAGCACCCACAAGGGTGTGGATTTCGTCTATAAATAGGACTATGTCACCGTCACTATTTGTAACCTCCTTGATGACCGCTTTTAATCGTTCTTCAAACTCTCCTTTATATTTTGCTCCAGCGATGAGTGCTCCCATATCCAAGGCAAAGATTTGTTTGTCTTGTAAATTTTCAGGAATATCTCCATCAATTATTCGATGGGCAAGCCCTTCGGCGATGGCGGTTTTACCGGTTCCAGGTTCACCTACAAGGATGGGATTATTTTTTGTTCTTCGAGAGAGGATTTGTAAAATTCGGCGAATCTCTTCATCGCGACCAATAACAGGATCCAGTTTCCCATCTTTGGCGAGCTGATTGAGGTTTTTTGCGTATTTATTTAAAGAATTATAGGTATCCTCGGCACTTTGCGAGGTAACGCGATCCCCCTGACGTAGTTCGTCAATGGCAGCTTGGAGTCCTTTTTTGGTAACTCCTTGGTCCTTTAAAATTTGTGCAATTTTACTCTTAGTTTCAAAAATAGCAAGTATTAAATGTTCGATAGAAACATATTCATCGTTCATTTTTTTTGCGATGATACTTGCTTCGTTCATCGCTTTATTTGCTTCTCTTGAAAGCATAATCTCTCCGCCAGTCACTTTTGGAAAGCTCTCTAAGGTGCTCTCTAAAATTTGCTGGAGTAGGGGGAGGTTAACGTTTAATTTCTGTAATAGAAACGGAGTCACATTTTCATCCACTTCAAAAATAGCTTTGAAAACATGTTCATTTTCTAATTGTTGATGGCCATATTCCTGCGCCAATTGCTGTGCGCGCTGAATTGCCTCCTGTGATTTTATCGTAAAATTATTAAGGTTCATATAGTTTTAGTTTTAAGCGCTATTGAAGCACTGTTTAAAATTGGCTGATCAATTCCAACTTTCAATTCCATGTTTCAGCCTTGGTCAATTTCCTTATTTCAAAACCTATTCCAAGGAGAGTAATAAGACAAAATGTCGGCTGAGGCTTTGTTTTTGCTGACGTTATGGCTGATGTATGTTTTTGAAATATTGACCGACTAAGCGCTCAAATCATTGTATTTTTACAAAAAAATGAAGCTATGGGTATATTTGACAAACTATTTGGAGGAAATGAAAATGTTGAAAAAGAAGGTGACACAAAACAAATTCCTTGGAAGCAGTTAACTGCCATTGATCAATTGGATACTCTAGTAGAGGAATCAAAATCAATTCCTGTAGCCATTTTCAAACACTCTACGAGTTGTGGAATTAGTCGTATGGTAATCAAGCAATTTGAATCTCAATACGATTTTGAGCCTTCACAACTTCAACCATACTACCTCGACTTAAAAGCCTACCGTGCAGTTTCAAATGAAATTGCTAGTCGTTTTCAAATCATGCATGAGAGTCCGCAAATGCTACTCATAAAAAATGGAAGCTTGGTCTATGCAGATTCACATGGTGCTATCTCTGTAGATGCCTTAAAAGCAAAAATCTAAGAAATTTAAGAAGTTTAATACATAAAAAAAGCCCAACTGATTATCAGTCGGGCTTTTTGCTTTCGTTTAATACTGTTTAGAAACGTTGACCTCTAATAATTCTTTTCAGGTTGTTTTTTAAATCTTCTCCAGCATCGTAAACCATCTGTTCGCTACTTGGAAAAGCCATAGGTCTATTTCTAAGTAAGCTATGTAATTCTGATTCTAATGCTCTTGTGTCTCCGTCATAATCGGCGTAGGTGTTTTCAAAAACAAATTCGCTAACCAAAGGAAAAGACTTAATAAGATTACCTGTTTGTAGGTTTCTGTATTTTACTTGACCCACTACATTGACAGCCTTAAACTGATTGTATTCGTATACATCGCAGTGAACTGTAATGAAGTTGTCTCTTTTTATTTTCTTGCCTTCTTTATCGAGGATAAAGTTCCCTTTATCATCTTTAATGTATACTGTTCCATCTTTAATTTCCTTTTCTCTATGAATTTCACGTTCACTAATACGTTCTGGTGAAATATTGATTTCACGTAGGGATACATCCATCACATAGTCATAGTCAATATTTGCAACTGTAGCCGAGTGGTATTCTGTCCAGAAATCGTCAAGACCATAGGTTGAAAAATCCAACAAATCAAATTCTAATTGAGCCGGAATTATCATTTGAGTATCATTATATAAATCGACTTTTACAAAGTCGGTGCCTTTAAAATGCGCCTCTTTCATCAGTGTTTTGATGTCTTTATAATTTGCAGTAATACTATTTAAGTACTCCATATCATTATAGACAGTTCTGAAGTCTTTTTTCGCTTTCGCGAAAGCGAAGTCATTTTCAATATTCGTATATAAATATTGGGTGTAGGCCACCTTTGCAGCTACTAATTCATCATTATAATTAACAAAATTGAACTGTGCGTTTCTGTTTTCCTTTACAATAGGTAATGGAAGTAGCGGACTAATTCCATCTTGAAGGAATACCAATCCTTTATAGATAGCATATATATCACCTAATTGTGCAGGATTGTTTTCTTTTTTTAAGAAAGCGATTTGCGCTTGATCACGAGCAACAACTTTAGCGTATGCTTCCTCTAAAAGAAGCACATAAGGTTGCTTTCTTTTACTCTCTGGGTTTTTACGCAGTTTATTTTGAGCAATTTTAATCGCCTGTGTATAATCGCCACTGTGTACTGCTGTTGTGGTCTTCTTTACCGAATTGCAGCTTGTTACTATGAACAAAACTGTCAAAAGTGTGATGAACTGTTTCATAGGACTATTGTATTGGTTTGTAGTATATAAACCAATGAGCGTGCCAAAACAGTTAAATGTTGTTAAATACTCCTTGAGTGCTTGTGTACACAAGGATCATTAAAGCAATATTTTTTGAACTTCACTCAATCAATTTTAAAGCATTAAAAAAGCGTCCTAAATATTAGGACGCTTTTTGTTTTAAAACACACCCTCGAATTTGGTGAGCTTCTGTATTTATTAAGATTATTTTTTTTTAGCTTCAAATACAGCTAAGAGTTGAGTTTAACCTAAACGCAAAGTTTCAAAAAAAGCGTCCTAAAAAAAGGTACGCTTTTTTTGAAACAACCACACCTTCGAATTTGGTGAGCTTGTTTATTTATTAAGATTATTTTCTTTTAGCTTCAAATACAGCTAAGAGTTGAGTTTAACCTAAACGCAAAGTTTCTAAAAAAGCGTCCTAAAAAAAGGTACGCTTTTTTAGAAACAACCACACCTTCGAATTTGGTGAGCTTCTGTATTTATTAAGATTATTTTCTTTTAGCTTCAAATACAGGTAAGAGTTCAGTCGAAACCTCACCAAATCCTATTCTTGGATGGTCTTTCGTTTTTGAGTACCCACGAATAATTACAGTATCATGATCTTCGATAAATTTACGATCACCTCCTTCTTTTAACTTCACTGGTTTTTCTCCGCGCCATGATAGTTCGAGCATAGACCCAAAGCTGTCTTTTGTTGGGCCGGATAGTGTACCACTTCCCATCATGTCGCCTGCGTTTACAGGACATCCATTTACAGTATGGTGAGCCAGTTGCTGACTCATATTCCAATACATATGCTTGAAGTTTGTTTTTGCTAGTACGGTTTCTTTTTTGCCTTTTGGTTGAAGAGCAACTTCTAAGTTGATATCAAAACTCTTCTGTCCTTCAAACTGTAAATAAGGAAGGAGCTCCTTTTTTGGTTTTGGACTATCTGTACGGAATGGTTCCAATGCATCTAGAGTTACAATCCAAGGAGAAATAGAAGAGGCAAAGTTCTTTGCAAGGAAAGGACCTAATGGTACATATTCCCATTTCTGAATATCTCTTGCGCTCCAGTCATTAAAGAGTACAAGGCCAAAAATATGTTCTTCGGCGTCTTTAGTGGAGATAGACTCACCTAGCTGATTTGCAGCAGTAGTGATAAATGCCATTTCCAATTCGAAATCCACTAAACGACTCGGGCCAAAAATTGGCTCCGTAGCGCCGTTAGGTAATTTTTGTCCGTTAGGACGGTGAATAGGTATTCCAGAAGGGATGATCGAACTACTACGGCCATGGTAGGCAACAGGTAGATGCAACCAATTAGGCATTAAAGCGTTATCCGCTCCTCTGAACATCGTTCCTACATTAGTAGCGTGTTCAATACTGCTGTAAAAGTCGGTGTAATCCCCAATTTGTGCAGGGAGTTGCATTTCGACTTCTTCAATTTTAAATATAACTGTATCTCTATGTTTCGCATTTTCGCGTAAAGCGGAGTTCTTAATATCAAAAATCTCAGCAATTCTATTTCTAACTAAACGCCAAGTTTTACGACCATCTGCTATGAAGTCATTGAGGGTATCTTGTAAGAAAATATCATCGGTCAAAGGAATCCCCTCAAAGTATCCAAGTTGGTGCAATGCGCCAAGGTCAATAGCAAAGTCACCTATTCGTGTACCTATAGTAATGACGTCATCTCTGGTAAGAAAAACACCAAATGGGATGTTCTGAATTGGGAAGTCTGTATTCTTTGACGTGTCAAGCCAAGTCTTTCGGTTTGGGTTATTAGCAATTAGTGGCATAGTATTTCTTAATAAATTGTTTGTAAAAAGGCTACTCAAAGATAGGATTTATCCTTAACCAACAACTATATATCACTATTTTTGCTTTTTTCTTAACAAACCCATTTAGTATGCAACGTGATATCGCCATTTTTGATTTAATACAAGAAGAACACCAACGCCAATTAAACGGCCTTGAACTAATAGCTTCTGAAAACTTTGTAAGCGACCAAGTAATGGAGGCTGCAGGATCTGTACTCACCAACAAATACGCTGAAGGATATCCCGGAAAACGATATTATGGAGGTTGTGAAGTGGTAGATGTTGTAGAAACTATCGCGATAGACCGTGCTAAGGAACTTTTTGGAGCCGAATATGCTAATGTGCAACCGCATTCAGGATCACAAGCAAATACAGCGGTTTTTCACGCTTGTCTAAAGCCTGGTGATAAATTCCTAGGATTTGATCTGGCTCATGGAGGGCATTTAACACATGGTTCTCCAGTCAACTTTTCAGGACGACTTTACAATCCAGTTTTCTACGGAGTAGAGGAAGAAACAGGAATGTTAGATTACGATAAAATTGAAGCGATCGCTGTAAAAGAGCAACCAAAGATGATTATTGCAGGAGCATCGGCCTATTCAAGAGAGATTGATTACGCTCGCTTTCGCGAAATTGCAGACAAAGTGGGTGCCATCTTACTAGCAGATATAGCGCATCCAGCAGGCTTGATCGCCAAAGGAATTATTGGAGATCCGTTACCACATTGTCATGTTGTAACGACTACAACACACAAGACGCTGCGTGGTCCTCGTGGAGGAATGATTCTTATGGGGAAGGATTTTGACAATCCATTTGGAATCACTCTAAAAAATGGAAATCTTCGTAAAATGTCATCTTTATTAGACAGTGGAATTTTCCCTGGGAATCAAGGCGGACCTCTAGAACATATCATTGCTGCCAAAGCAATTGCTTTTGGAGAAGCACTTACTGATGAGTTTCTACATTATATGGTCCAAACCAAGAAAAATGCAGCCGTAATGGCCGCTGCTTTTGTAGAAAAGGGCTATAAAATTATTTCTGGAGGAACCGATAACCATATGATGTTAATCGATCTGAGAAATAAAAATATAACAGGTAAAGCCGCTGAGGAAGCTCTAGGAAAAGCTGATATTACAGTAAATAAAAACATGGTGCCTTTTGATGATAAGTCGCCATTTGTAACTTCAGGAATTCGTATTGGAACTGCTGCTGTAACAACAAGAGGACTGGTGGAAAGTGATATGCAAAGCATCGTCGATTTTATGGACGAGGCAATTACAAACTATGAAGATGAGGCAGCCCTAGAAGCAATTGCCGATCGTGTAAATGCGATGATGGGAGAAAAACCATTATTTAAAAGTTAATACCAAACAAGCTTATATAAAAAAATCCGATACGCTCTGTATCGGATTTTTTCGTTTGGCTAACAAAGTTTATAGGAATCCAATACCAAATCCTATATTGAAATAAATAAGACCAGAATCGCTAAGTCCTGGAATATCTGGAATTTCTTCTACTGATGTCAGGTTGGGATCATCTATCCCGCGTACGACGACTTCTGTTGGGATAGTTCCAAAACCATAACCTGCTTCTATTCGAAAATAGAATACGCGACCTAGTTTTAAACCTAATTTAAGATTGAGTGTATTGTAATCAATGTTTGCTTTGCCATCGCCTACGGTAAAGTTTTCGTCATCAAATTCTACATCGACAAAACTGCCTTCCGATGAAAAGGAGGTGTATGAAATTCCTCCATAAAATCCTTTTCCTCTCGGGTTGACATAGATGTTAGTGCCAATTTCAAAATTGGTATAGTCGACATTGGTTCCATCAAAATCCCGATCAAAGGCAAAGTAATCGATTGCAAAAGAAATACGGTTATTGAGTAGTGGAGTTACATATTCTGCAGAGGCGGTAAGGAGGGAGGGGACACCAAATTTACCTCCAATACGCAAAGGTTTGATAGATTTTTCTTTAGGCGTTATTTCTTCATTGGCCTTAGTTTCAACGACGCCGCTATCTTGCGCATGTAGCGCGAGGGCAAAGCACCCAAAAGCGATAATGGCTAAGTGTTTTTTAAGATTCATAATGGTTGGTTTTTATGATGAGATTGATATTATTTTACACGTGCTTGGAATTCTGAAATCACATTAGAATAGCTTCGTAAGACACGATCCCATTCTTTGTATAATTCGTCACTCTTAACACTAGTCATAGGTATGCCGGAAGCTTCGCTCACTAGTTTCACCTTAAAAGTTAAGGGATCTGATGATGATTCTTTGACGATCATGCGGGTACGCACCGTATTTTGTCTAAAGGTTTTTAAAGACCACGATGTGCGGAGGTATCCCGTTTCTTTATCGGTCATTTCGATCACGTCGATATAGGATAATACAATTTGATTAATGAGTTTCCACGCCTTATCTTTTTCCATCGAGTTACATTTGAGTTCGATATCGATATTGGCAATGTCGGTTTGGATGGAAGCATCATAAGCGTCGTCACGTTTCATTTCGATATAATAGGTCTTTGGAGGTGCCGTCATTTTTTTCTTATTACAAAACTCGATACGCTCTGTTAGGAACCCAATTTTTTTAGCAATAACGGTGACACAATCATCTTTTGGTACTGTGATGACGGCGCTTCCTTTGCCAACTAGTTTTCCGTTTAAGAATATCTCTGCGTCCCCTTCTGAACTGCCTACCTGTACTTTTTTCTTTCCGTAATAATTGGCTTCCTCCTTCGATACATTAGCGGCAAATGTCATGCTGGTGATAAGGAATAGACCTATAAGTAATTTAGTTTTCATAAGATGTATTTTAAGGTTTGATCAAATATATAAGGAGCATGCAGGGAGGACAATACCCACTAATGGGTATAATCACTTTACAATTTGTCCTTGGGTGTATTGATAGGCAAAATTTTGTAGTTGGCCCATGCCAGAGATATTGAGTTTCTTGATCATGTTTTTGCGATGCGTACTCACGGTTGCTTCGCGAATTTCTAGCATTAGCGCAATTTCTCGACTTTTAAAACCTAGGCCTATCAGATTGAGAATCTGGCTTTCACGGCTGCTGAGTTGTTGGATGTGTTTTTCTTGTTTAGAGAAGATTACAATGAGGTGTTTAAGACTATCTATGAGCTCCGGATGTTCAGAAATATCGCGATAGGCCGTGACAATTTCCAGAGTGTTTTCTAGCTTGATTTTATAATCGAGCTGATTTGCTTTTTGGATGATGGAAATGATTTCTTTTACGATGTTCATACCACCAAAGTAGTCTGGCTAAGAGGCAAAAAAAATACCCTTCATAGGGTATTTTAATCATTTTATATGAATATTATTGATTAGCACTCTTTTTAGTCGAAAATACCTTATATCCTAGGCCTACGCCCATCCATGGTTTGCCTTGATAAACCCATGTACGACCCATACTACCACCTATGTGATCCCAACCATAAAATAGGCCAACTTGGAAGCTGTCATATTCAAATAATAGCCCAGAGAAAGGGCTCAAAGTCGTGGCATTTACATTACTTTCGACGGCTGCGGTTTCTTTTGTTAGGGGAGTGGTTCCCAATGATAATCCGCCTACAACATTCAAAAAACTGCGTCCATTAGGATGTAAACGTAATCTCACTCCAGCAGTACCTCCAATGTTAACATTTCCTTCAAAATTTGAGAAACGAGTTCTTCTTCCATTTTCATCAATGACTTCAGAGGTTTTACTGCCATCTCCAAACCTAATTTTGATTGGAATAATCATAGCAGTACTCACGAAGCTTATTTTTGGACTCTCACCTTTGTACTCTGTTGTATAATGCTCTTTGTGATTGGTTGTAAGAACATAGAGTTTATTTTTAAAGGAATCATTTCCCACAATACTAATGATGTAATAGCTGCTGAAGATATCTGCTATTTGAAAAAGTTGTCCCTTAAATACTTTGCTTTTTGTCCCATTGAATACATAACTATCGTTTGCTAGAAGCGTGGCAGAATTTAACTCTTCAGCCAAATCTTCTAACGGTCGAACAAGAGGTACAGCTGTTTCTACCTTTTCAACTTGGTATAAGATAACAGAAGATGTGAATTCTAAGAATTTACCAACTTCATTTTCATCGACGGTTTGACTAAAGTTATCTTGTATTGAAAAAAGTATTAAGAAAATACAGAGTTGAGTTTTCATGATAATTTTGGATTGGTTGATATGCAAACTTCTATAAATAGACCAGCTATGTAAATACTCATTACAGGGTATTCTTAAAATTCATATTTCCGTTCTATGGCAAATCGCAGGAGTTCGCCTTTTCCTGAAAGCCCCAATTTGCGCATCATATTTTTTCGATGTTTTTCAACGGTGGAGACTGCTGTAAATCTAATATCAGCGATTTCTGAAGATGTTTTGTTCTGAGCGATTAGTTTGAGGATTTCTTTTTCGCTTTTCGAAAGGACAGATTTTTTTGAGGTATTCGCTTTCGCGAAAGCGGAAGACTCCAAATAGGCTTCTAAGCCAGAATCATAATACTCCTTCCCTTGGATTACGCTTTCTATAGCTTTTAGAATTTCTTCTAGCGGACTATTCTTTAAAATATATCCTGTGGCACCAGCGGCTCGCATTTGAATGACTGCGGCTTCCTGGTCAAACATGGAAAAGGCTATCACTTTGATGTGCGGAAATTCTTTCCTTATGATTTTGGTGGATTCTATTCCGTCCAGTTTGGGCATCCTAATGTCCATAATAACGACTTTAGGTTGTTTTCGTCTAACGATTTGCAAAAGGGCTTCCCCATCATTTGCGGTTCCTACCACTTCGATATGCTCTTCATATTGAAGTAAGAGTTGGATCCCATCAATCAAGGCTTGATGGTCTTCGCCTATAGCTACTGTAATCATAGGGGTATGTCTATAATGATATGCGTTCCTTTACCTGGCGTGGAGTCAACCGACATGGAGCCTTCCAAATGCTCAACGCGACGTTCTATACTTCCCAGTCCCATTCCGTTCTTATTTTGAAGAGTTCCTACTTTAAACCCCTTGCCATTATCTTCAATTAATATGTTGAGTTCGCCCTCATGTTGTGTCAATGATATGGTAGCTTCTGTTGCCTTTGCATGCTTCACGATATTGGTCACTAATTCTTGGACTATTCTAAAAATAGTGATTTCTAGTTCATTGCCCAGGCGTTGTTCGAGCCCAAAGTCTTCTACTTCTATGGAGAGCCCGTCGTCTGATGATATGGTGTTTGCTAGTCTTTGAATGGCTGGAAGGAGACCGTCTTTGGCGAGAACACCCGCATTGCGTTCATGAGATATCGTACGTACTTTTTCATAAGCTTCATTGATTAGGTTATGAGTTTTTGTAAGGAGGGCTTTAGGATTATCAACCTTATCGAGATTGCGTTCAAGATTTTCTACCTGCATTCGAACGGTAGCTAGGGTGCTCCCTAAATTGTCATGAAGTTCGCCCGCCAGTCGGTGTCGCTCTTTTTCTTGTCCGGAGACCATGGCATTGATGGTTTCAATTTCTTTTTCTTTAAGGATTTTCTCAGTTCGCTGAATTTCGAGTTCCTGAGCTTGTTCGGCGATGTGTTGTTTGCGTTTAGTATCGCGATAGATCAGAACGGCAATAACTGCCCCTAAAATCAGTGAACCACCCAAAGCTAAGGCAATATTTTGATTTCTAGTTTTCTCTTTTTCTTTAACAAGCAAGTCATTTTTCTGACGCAACAGTCTTTTATCCTTTTCAACGACATTCAATTTGATAAGATTGATGTTTTGTGACTGGATATCTACACTATCAATAAAGGCAATTTGTCGTTGAGAGTAAAAAAAAGCAAGGCTGTCATTATTTATAGAATGGTAATCTGCTGAGAGATTTTTATATAAATTCCTAAGGTTCTTTTTTCGATAAATACGAATAGGTAGTTGCTCTGCTAATTTCTGTAGTTCAATCGCTTTTGCAGTGTTTCCTATTCTGCGGTAATACGTACTGTAGTTTATTAAGGTATAAAACAGTTTATCCGCATTTTTAGAAGCCTTATGAGTTTTCATGGCTCTGTCAAAATAGTATTTGGAGGAGTCTAGCTCTTGTGTAACCTCAGAAAGAAACAATCCTTTCAATTCGTCAATTCTAGCCATTGAAAGTACATCATTTTGAGCTTTATGAATTTTGTAGGCACGGTTTAAGTATTGAAACGCAGAATCTCTTTCTTCTGGAACAAAGAGATCAATACTGCGTTGAACGTAACTCTCGGCCAGTTGATTGCTCCATTGATTTTCCTTTGCTGCTTTTTTAAATTTTTTCAGGTAGTCGTAATCCTTGTATTCTATGGATTTTTGTTCAACTAAAATTAAGAATTGTTCTAAAACAACATTGTTTGCTTTTTTAAACTGTCCACTCTCTGTATAATGTTCATAGGCCTTTTGGAATAATGAAAATGCAAAGTCTTCTTCATTATTTTTTACATAGGCGGTTGCCAAATAATCATAGTATCGTGCTTTCTGTCTTATTGATAATGCAGAAGTGTCAATGGCGAGCAATTTGACAAAGGTGGAATCTAATTGACTAGAAGCAGTAAATATTTCGGTATAATCTAATTCTCTATCGTAAGCGTTTACATATGCATTTGACGAAACATATTGATATGCCTGATCATATGATCCGTTTTGTATAAGGCTATCTAAGGAAGCAATTTGTGCCGAAGTTGAATTAATTCCGGCACAAATTGCAACAGTATATATAAAGTAAAATCTTATCATTCTTATCTTGGAGGAATCGTTCCTCCTCCTATTGTTCTTGGACGGATGTCATCAAATTTCTCTATAAGAAAGTTGTAATTACAATTACCATTGTTTACGCAATCTGTTACAGCCATTTGTACTTCGCTTTTTATTTGAGCTTTTTGAGCACTAGTATAGCTGTTATAATCTTCATCATGCATAGAAACTACATATACAGTGTCTCCGCTAGAGGGGTTAAAATTCGGTAAAAGGGAGGTGAGATTTCCTGGTGGTGATGCCTCGCCATTGAGGGTTTCCATATTTAGAGGATCTCTATTAGCATGTCCATGCTTGAGAACTTCAAATAAAATATGAATTTGAGGAGTTGAAAAATTGAAACGTTGATCTAAAGATGGTTTTAATAGTATCTCCACATTGTCAGAAGTGCGTCTCCAGGTTTTACTAGGGATTAATATCATTTTAGTGAAGTCTCCATTTGCGGTGTCATATGATCCGTTGTATGAATCAAAGGCATTACCTACTGCGACTGCATCTATAGGTGTTACTTGTGTTTTCTCTTGACTAATTTCAGTTTCTTTTTTTTCTTTGACTTGTTTTTCTTGAGTTGACTTATTGCAGGAAAAAAGGAATAGGGGTATTGTTAAGGCAAGGACAAGTTTAAAAATAGTTTTTGGTTTCATGATTTTTTGGTTGTTGGTGATGGTGTAAATATCGATGGTTGATAATCAAGAAAACATACCCACTACTAGGTATATTCTACCCTCTAAGCTAGAGAACTTATACAAGTAAAAAAAATAATATCGATAAAGTATAGGGAAAACCGGTTAAGGCTTAACGTTTTAAAACAAATTTAATCAAGAAGAGAAGACCAATAAATGCTAAGAAGCCAACAAGTACCCATTTTGAACCCTTGTATTGTTTTTTGTGTAATCCAGCGTCTTTGCGATAGGCGAGTAGCATTAGGATCACAAAAGCTATCACAAAGAAAATCACAAAAATCAACTGTCCAGTACTAAACATTTTGTCTTATTTTTAGGCCTTGTAAAAATATACATTCATACGCTTTCGCGAAAGCGGAATAACACAAATCACCCTATGAAAAATAAAATCGCTGCAGTAGACGCATTTCACGCTGCTTTTGGACTTGGTATTGAAGCAACGCCAACTGCTCAATTATCTCAAGCAAAAAATCTTTTGCGCTTTAATTTGATGAAAGAAGAGAACGAAGAGTATTTGGAAGCGGCCAATGAAGGCGATCTTGTTGAGGTAGCAGATGCTCTTGGTGATATGCTGTATATCTTGTGTGGGACGATTATCGAACATGGGATGCAAGATAAGATTGAAGAGGTCTTTAATGAAATACAGCGCTCAAACATGAGCAAACTAGGAGCCGATGGTAAGCCTATTTATCGCGAAGATGGAAAGGTGCTTAAAGGACCCAATTATTTCAAACCCAACATAGCAGAGATCTTAGATAAATAATTTTATTTCTTATAATGAATGAAATCTAATGGGACAGGAGCAACCCCAACTTCCTTAAGCGCTAGCATTAATTGTCCGCGATGATAGGTCGAATGGTTAACGATATGAAAGAAGATATCTCCTATGTTCCGAATGAAAGATGTGCCTTCTGTATTGACATAGGAAATGTTTTCAACAAGCTTAAGTTTTCCGAGCAAGCGGAGGCTAGTTTCAAAGTTTTCATGTTCTAGACGTTCTAGTGTTGAAATATCATGATCCTGCCAAACTCCTAATTCAATAGGCTGTACTTCCAAACGTTTATTCCATATATGCTGGGCATTAATGGTGTGACTTATGAATCTTGCGACCGTGGCTTGATTGTTTTCCAGAGTGAGCACAGCAATCATTTGTAGATTGCAATAATGGGTATACTCTAGGTATATTTGAAGGTGTCTTTTCATAATATTACATAAAAAAGGGCCGCTCAAAGAGCAGCCCTAAATTACGAAAATTCGTTATGTACTATTCTAAGGGAATCCCCATTTTAGTCATTACTGCATTTGTAAGGTCATATGCAGGATCGATATACGCCAAGTTGTTGTTGTTACCAACTGTAAGTACTTGAGTATACCCTTGTTCTTTTGCAATAATATTTAAAGCATCACCAATTTTCTTATAAAGTGGCTGTACCAATTCGTTTTGCTTTAATTGAACGAGTTGCGAACCATTCTGACGAAATTTTGCAATATCATTTTCAAGTCCAGCAAGTTCTTCTTGTTTTGCCGTTTTATCAGCATCACTCATAGTTTCAATCTTTTCATTAGCTGCAGTAAGATTTGCATCATATGCGTCTAATTTTGCTTTTAATTGCTTTTCAAGATCTAAATTGTATTCTTTAAGAGCATTTTGAACTGTTGTTAGTTCTGGCATTTTAGCCATGATAAAATCTGGGTCGATAGTACCTACTTTCGATTGGGCAAATGTGGTTGCTGCCATAAATAGAACAACAACGCTAAGCATAATTTTCTTCATTATAAGTGTTTTAAGTTTTTACTATTTGCGCCTGCAAATATATATTATCTAAAACAATATCTGTGCCACTCCATTAAATTTGAGTGTAAAGCTGACCACGGTGGGGTTTCAGAGCATCTCGAACCGGCGGCATTTGATCTTCATTAACAACCAAAAACGCGATAGTATGCATATCTGATTGCGGTTCTACACCAGTAACGGTTTCTACTAAGCCTTCTATTTGAGCGTATTCTTTTAAATGTATCTCATGATGAGTGGCTGTTTGTAAAGCTACGGGGCCTCTAAAATCCCAAATCAGTTTTAATCTTCGCATGCTACTATTTTAGGCTGCAAAACTAATAAATTTATATACAATGAAGTGCTTTAACAGTAGTTGTTCCTGTACTTATACTATTTCGCTCTTTAAGTCGTTTTTAATCCACTTGTGCAAAAGCGCAGATTTGTTATTTTTGCACACCTTACAAACTATTATGAAGAATACTTATAAAATCTTACTTGTACTTGTTTTTACAAGTTTCTCTAGCTTGACATTTGCTCAAAAAGATACTGACGTATTGTTAACTATCAATACGGAAGACATCACTGTAGATGCTTTCAAGAGAGTCTATCTTAAGAACTTGAATTTGGTTCAAGATGACAGCCAAAAAGATGTTAGTTCGTATTTAGACCTCTTCACAGATTATAAGTTAAAAGTTCAAGAGGCTATCCTCTTAGGGCTAGATGAGAAAGAAAGCTACCAGAAAGAACTCAAAGGATATAGATTACAACTTTCTAGAAATTATATAATGGACATAGATGTGACAGACGCACTTGTAAAAGAGGCCTATGATCGCATTGCTAAAGAAGTACAGGCGCGACATATTTTAGTGAGAGTACAAGATGGTGCAAGCCCAGAGGATACCTTGAAAGCATATACTAAAATTCAAGAGGCTAGGACTAAAATCCTAGCTGGAGAAGATTTCCTTGAAGTTGCTAAAGCATATAGTGAGGACCCTTCGGCCCAAAAGAACGGAGGAGACTTGGGGTGGTTTAAAGCTTTTAAAATGGTGTATTCCTTTGAGACGGCTGCATACCAAACCCGCATAGGCGAAGTGTCACAGCCTTTTAAATCACGTTTTGGGTACCATATTGTACAACCTACTGCTGAACGTCCGGGAGAAGGAGAAGTAACAGCCGCTCATATTATGGTTGCTTTAAAGGAATCTGAGAGTGGTGTAGATCCCGAAAAAAGAATACATGAAATTTACACCTTGTTAGGACAAGGACAAGACTTTGCTAAATTGGCGAGATCCTATAGTGAAGATAAAAAGTCGGGAAAGAAAGGTGGAATCTTAAAAAAGTTTTCCAAAGGAGAATTAAGCAGTCCTGTATTTGAAAATGAAGTATTTGCCATTGCAGATGAAGGGAGCTATACGCAACCCTTCAAAACTGATTTTGGATGGCATATTGCAAAACTGGTAAAAAGGCATCCCTTAGGAACCTACGACCAAATGAAATATGAATTAGAAGGTCGTGTTAAAAGAGATAGTCGGGCAAAGATTATTGCAGATTCATTAACGATAAAACTCAATGAACGCTACGGTATTAAACCTAATCCAGCACTTGTGTCTTATTTCAGCAAACTAGTTACTCCAGAAGTTCTTAAAAAGAAGTGGGAGTTTGATGCTTCTATAGATGGATTGGATAAAAAAGCGCTACAAATTAGAGATACAATCTTCACCTATAAAGATGTTGGACTATTTCTCGAAAGCGAACAAGCGGTTTCAAAGCCATTCTCTACTGTAAATGCATATGTTGAAGATAAAGTCAAACTTTTCTTTGAATCTAGAGTTCGCAATTACCACCTAAGGAATCTAGAAATTGAAGATCCGGAATTTGGAGCCTTGTTAACCGAATACAAAGAGGGGCTTTTGCTCTTTGACCTTATGGAAACAAAGGTGTGGAATCAAGCCAAAACAGATACAGTTGGGTTACGAGCTTATTACGAAAGGAACAAAGATGCCTATCAATGGCCAAAGCGCATGGAATTTACCGTGCTTTCTACTACTAAAAAGGAGATTGCTAAACGTGGTCGTGAGTTACTTCTAAAAGGAAGTGAAATAGACGAAATTGAAAGCCAACTCAATACCAGTGGTGAAATTAACGTTCTATTTACAACGAAAACGCTGCCCACTAAAGATATGAACCTTCCCAAAGGAGTGACACTCTCTAAAGGTGTAAGTGATATAATTGAAGGGGAAGATTTTAATGTCTATCATGTGACCAATATTCTTCCTGCTGGAACAAAAACCTTGGAAGAGGCAAGAGGTCAGGTGTCAAGCGATTTCCAAAAGGAAGTAGAAACCAAATGGATCGAGCGACTACGAGCCAAATCGAACATCAAAGTGAATAAGAAAACACTTAAAAAGTTGACGAAACAACTCAATACCCAACTATGAAAAAAATAGGTGTACTCTTACTAGTTGTTTTTACTGCCGTTTCTTGTTCGTTGTTTACAAAACAGCAACCAGATAACATAGTTGCCCGAGTGGGGGAGCAGTACTTACTTAAAAGTGATTTGCGCCAGCATATTCCCTCATTAACTTCGGCAGAAGACAGTAGCCGAATGGCGGCTTCATATATCAATGATTGGGCTACTCGGGAATTACTCTTTCAAGGCGCATTGCTCAATATCTCAGAAGATGAACAAGAAGCCTATGATGACTTAATTCGTACCTATCGTGAGGATTTATATATGAAAGCCTATAAAGATGCTCTCATCGCCAAGGAATTGGATAGTACAATTACTAATGCAGAAGCAGATGAGTTTTATGAGGCCCAAAAACAAAACTTTAATTTAAACGAACCATTATTACAGCTTCGTTATATTCATGTTCCAGTAGATTATAATAATCTAAGCATGTTGAAAAAACACTTAATTAGTTTCAATGAGGAGGATAAATATGCCTTGGATTCATTGAGCATTCAATTCAAAGGATTTTTCTTAAATGATTCAACTTGGGTCAAACGGAGTCAAGTTCAGGAGCAAATCCCAATGATCAATGCTTCTAATGCAGACAATTTGTTAAAAAAAACCAATTTCTTACAACTACGCGATTCATTAGGATTATATTTGGTCGCTGTGAAAGGTACGCTTTCGCGAAATGATACGGCGCCCTTAGAATACGTGCGTCCTACCATAGAACAAATCATATTAAATAAACGAAAATTAGCCCTAGTCAAAAGACTGGAAAAAGAGATCAAGGAAGATGCAATTAAAGACAAGAAATTTGAAGTTTATCAGTAGTACATTAATGGCAATCGTTGGATTTACTTCCACCATAAATGCTCAAGAACCCGTAATCGATGAAACTTCAGAAATGGCTGAGGTCGTTGAGGTTCAAGATACAGTTAAACCTTTTACTCCTTTCAAGTTGGACGGAGTCGCTGGTGTTGTTGGAGACTATGTGGTTTTAGAATTTGATATAGATAAGACGCTATTTGACCTTAAACAACAAGGACAAAATGTGCAAGATATCAGTCGTTGCCAGATGATGGAAAGCCTTTTGGAGAGTAATTTATTGACTCACCAAGCGGTACAAGATTCATTGGTTGTGCGCGAAGGACAAATAAATGCCTACGTAGATCAACAGATTGAACGTTTTAGAAGCGTTTTAGGATCTGACGATAAGGTTGTTGAATATTACAAAAAAGAAAGCATCGCCGATTTACGTGCTGATCTTTTTGAAATCAACAAGAACAACGAACTCGCACGCATGATGAGTGAGCGTATTGTTGAAGCTGTAGAGATCACACCAGAAGAAGTAAGAACTTTTTTCAAAGAAATTCCTAAGGACCAACTACCAACCTTCGGTGTTGAATTAGAAATTGCTCAAATCGTAATCGAACCAAAGGCATCTGAGGAAGAACGTCAAAAAGTGATCGAAAAGCTTAAAGGATTCAGAGAGGATATATTAGAGAACGGTAGTAGTTTTGCTACTAAAGCAGTACTCTATACAGATGATGCAGCTTCGCGAGGAGAAGGAGGATTTATGGCAATCGATAGACGTTCACCCCTAGTCAAAGAGTTTAGAGATGTTGTTTTCTCTTTACAAGAAGGAGAAGTTAGTGAGCCTTTTGAAACAGAATATGGATTTCATATAGCCACTGTTGAAAAAATAAAAGGGGATAAATTAGATATACGTCATATTCTCTTAATTCCTGAAGTGAGCAAGCAAGCCGAAAATGAAGCTAAAGACAAATTAAAACTTATTAAAAAGCGTATTGAGGCCGGCGAATTAGATTTTGGAAAGGCAGCAATTGAGTTTTCTGATGATAAGCAAACCAAATTTAATGAAGGTAATCTTACCAATCCAGTATCTCTAGATCTACGTTTTGAATTGACAAATTTAGACTCTGGAATATATGTAAAGGTAAACAGTCTAAAAGACGGGGAGGTAACTCCAGTCTTTAATGATCCAGATCGTAAAGGAAGCGCGCGTTATAAGATTATGACAGTGACTAATCGTTTTGAAGAGCACTTAGCCGATTTCAAAACAGATTATGTGAAGATTAAAAACTTAGCCCTTAAAAAGAAGCAAATCCTAGCAATTCAAGATTGGCAAAAAGAGAAAATCAAAGAAACATATATTAAGGTGAATGGAGACAACCGTGATTGTGATTTTGTAAATAACTGGCTTAAAAAGTAAATATATGTCTGACGTAGCAGCGATCGATCAACTCGTAGCAAAGCATAAAGCACTCAAGCAAGAAATTTCAAAAATAATTGTAGGTCAAGAAGCCGTCATCGATCAAATTTTGATTGCTGTATTTTCTGGAGGACATGCTTTATTAGTAGGAGTTCCTGGTCTTGCCAAAACTTTGATGGTTAACACGATTGCAACTGCTCTTGGATTGGACTTTAAACGTATCCAATTTACGCCAGATTTAATGCCAAGTGATATTCTTGGTTCAGAAATTCTTGATGAATCTCGACACTTTAAGTTTATAAAAGGGCCTGTTTTTGCAAATATTATCCTTGCCGATGAGATTAACAGAACACCTCCTAAAACCCAAGCTGCTTTGTTAGAAGCAATGCAGGAACGCATAGTTACTGTTGCGGGAACGCGTTACCCATTAGACTTACCTTATTTTGTGCTCGCTACTCAGAATCCTATTGAACAAGAAGGAACCTATCCTTTGCCAGAAGCGCAATTAGACCGTTTTATGTTTGCTATAAATCTGGATTACCCTTCTTTTCAAGAAGAGGTAGATGTTGTGAAAGCCACAACTTCAGACGCAAAGCCAACAGTTAACTCATTGTTCACTGCTCAAGAAATTATTGATTTCCAACAGCTAATTCGCCGTATTCCAGTGGCAGATAATGTAATTGAATACGCTGTACAAATGGTGAGTAAAACTCGACCTAAAACAGAAGCCGCCAATGCCATGATCAATGATTATGTAGATTGGGGAGCTGGACCTAGAGCATCGCAGAACCTAATTTTAGGTGCCAAAACCCATGCTGCGGTACATGGAAAGTATTCTCCAGATATTGAAGATGTACAAGCCGTTGCTACAGGAATCCTGAGACACCGACTCATTCGTAATTATAAAGCTGAGGCTGAGGGTATTTCTATTGAGGAGATTATTAAGAGCCTTTTTTAATTAATGGGTGTATAAAGTAGTTTTGGAGCTATTCTAAAAGCACCAAATGTTAAAATTTGTGTAGTTCATCGAATAATTATGTCTTTTGTCGATGTAATTGAAAGTTTTTGCTAATTTAGCCAAAGATAAACCCAAGTATCTTAGTTATGAAAGCAAAATTACAATTCCTGATCCTAGCCATTGCCATCTCATTTGCCTCGTGCAGTGAAGATGACAGTATTCCAAATAATACCCTTGCAGGTGATAATGGTTTTGAATTTGAAAGAACAGCTTATGTAACAGACATGATCTACCTTACAAATGATAACGAAATCATTTTGACCAGTAGAGATGTATCTAATGGGACTACCATTCAACTAGATGCAGCAAGGTTTGGTACCATTAATGGAGACCTTTCTGAAAAAACTTACGCAATAAATGCCGGACTAATGAGTTGTGCTGCAATTGTGGATGGTGTTTGGAACAATGGAAACATTGAAAGCGGTGATAATATCTTAGGAGAAGAGAATGCCGATGCTGGTTTTATGCGCATCGTACATTTTGACGCAATAGACGAAGAGATAACTATCATATTTGAATTTACACGTAAAGACGGAAAATTAGTATCAGGAAGCTATTCTGGTAATTTTACACGCCTCGATATATAAGTAATTACTACTGTGATTTCGCTTTCGCGAAATTGCATAAAATCCTACTCCGCCTCAAAATACTTTAATGTATTTTGAGGCGGTACTTTTTTTAAAATGAATTCATTTGTCAGTCCAGGGAGTTAGATAAAACTGAAAATCTAAAAAGACCTAGTTTGGCCGCTAGAGAAATGATATTCTTTAACACATACATTGAATCGTCTTAACTAATAGGATTAAAGCTAATTAAAGAATTAAGTCAAATTATTAGTTAGCTTTACCCTGTAACTACGACCTTAGATACTCACTATCTTTATCACTATGTCCGAAAAGAAAAAAATCAATTGGAAAAATCTGATTTTCGTTGCCGTCATTGCTTTAATGATCATACCGCAAACAAGGAAACCTATTCAGGTAGCCTTTAATAAGGTGATTGTTTTAATTATTAAGCCTTCTGCGGTAGCAAAAGCAGACCAAACCCAACTTACTCCTTTTAATTATAATGTAGTGTCAACAGCGGGTATTGAGCGACAGGCAGCAATAGGTCAGGGTAAGGTAACCTTTATCAGTTATTGGGCCACCTGGTGTCCTCCATGCATTGCTGAACTCCCTTCACTTGAAGCATTGTACCAAGATTATGGTAATAAAGTCGACTTCCTATTCATTACCAATGAGGAATCTGAGGTAGTGACAGCATTCTTAGAAAAGAAATCTATAAATATCCCGGCAGTACATCCTAGAATGGAAACTCCTGAGGTCCTTTTTGAAAGTTCGATACCTACAAACTACCTAATTGATAAGAAAGGGAATATTGTAATCAAAAAAAACGGCCCCGCCGATTGGAATAATACGCATGTAAGGGAAACTCTAGAAGCACTTATTGCGGAATAGTTAGAATTAAAGGGTATAAATTACGAATTACATAATCTTGAAAGAACAGAAAACAGAAAATCATAATTATTTTGCATAATTAGCTTTTTAGCACTATGTTTGATTATTACTTAACCTATTTTGATGTGAAACATAAAGTAAATACCGGCCCCGGTATCCCTAAAAAGAAACATATTAAAATATAATAATAAAAAACCTTCTTGTTTTCAAGAAGGTTTTTTTTATGCTTTATGGTGTTTTTAGCTTGACAGCGGACTAATAATCTCCACATTTTGAAAGGCGATGGCACCTTTAATGATTCCAGAAATATTGCTCCGTAAAGCCTCAATAATTTGCATTTTGAGTTCGCTGCGATGATAAATCAAACTGACTTCCCTCGCTGGAGTAGGTGCACTAAATTTTTTGAAGTATGATTTTTCCTTTTCATGAACATCTTGAGCGTGTAAATAGGGAAGAAGTGTCATACCTAAACCTTCGTTTGATAATTTCAATAGGGTTTCAAAACTTCCACTCTCAATTGAAAAATGGTCATCTCCATAATCTTTTGACACCTTACATAGATTTATAACACCATCTCTGAAACAATGCCCATCTTCTAATAAGAGCATATCCTCTAGATCTAAATCGGCGGTAGTGAGTTCTTTTCTATCAAAAAGCCTATGGTTCTCTGGCACATAAGCCATAAAGGGTTCATAATACAACGGGCGCTCTGTGATGTTTACATTTTGCAAGGGAGTGGCAGCGATGGCTGCATCTAAATGCCCATCTTCCAAACGCTCGATAATCGCATCGGTATTGAGCTCTTCAATTTTGAGTTTTACTTTTGGATATTTGGTGATAAAACTCTTTAAAAACATGGGAAGTAGCGTAGGCATAATGGTAGGTATAACACCTAACCTGAATTCACCTCCAATAAAACCTTTTTGTTGATCGACGATATCGGTCATACGATTGGCCTCGTTAACGATGTTTTTTGCTTGGCTAACAATTTTGTGGCCTATTTCTGTGAGTTCAATGGGTTTTTTAGAACGGTCAAAAATTAAGATGCTCAATTCATCTTCTAATTTTTGAATCTGCATACTTAAGGTAGGCTGAGTAACAAATGTTTTTTCAGCCGCTTTGGTAAAGTTTTGATACTCGGCGACGGCAAGTACATATTTTAGTTGAGTTATGGTCATGGTGGGAAGTTTAACCACAAACATAAAAAATACTATTAGAAATACTTATAGTTTTGTATTAATATTAAGGTTTTTCTTATTGCTTTTTGATTGTCCGCTTATCGTCCCGTAGCTGTAATGATTGCTAT
>TARA_R110002051_G_scaffold185077_2_pt1 | contig 59172 bp, 61 predicted proteins | sample TARA_R110002051 | Tara Oceans TARA_R110002051 (sample SAMEA4397023) | marine metagenome | biome: Polar Biome; feature: [MES] marine water layer (ENVO:01000295) within the mesopelagic zone...; material: water (ENVO:00002006), including particulate matter (ENVO:01000060) such...
GCGTGTCGAACGAGCTGGTCACCTACGACCGCGCCGACAAGGACGGTTCGCCGACCTACAAGGCTTCGCAGGCCGGCATCGACTACACCGCCACAGCTTCCATCGGCGGCGGCTCGAACGACCAGATCGTCTACAACCGCGCAGGCAACGACGGTTCACCTTCGTTCAACTAAGCCTCAGGCGGCGCGGGGCTGGCGCCTCCTCCAGGCCAGTCCTGCCCGCCTGCTTGCATTGCGCAGCCGGTGTTACTCCGTCTTGCATTCGTGCCGCGCACGAGAGCCCCGTCCTGGCGGACGGGGCTTTTGGCGTTTCGAGATGAGCCGTAGGTTTCGCAGGATCCAGACCTCACACCGGACATCGGGTCAGCGACGGTAGGTTTTGCCCTCGGTGTCAAACAGATGCAGCTTGGCCTTGTCGGCTGTGAACCGCACGGTTTCTCCGCGAAAATTCTTCTGGTGGCCCGCGACCTTGGCGATAATCGGCTCGTCCTCGGTCAGTCCCTCGACATAGAGCAGCGTCACCTCGCCCAGGGCCTCGACAATCGAGACCTTTCCCTCGAACAGGAAATCCTCGCCGGTGGAGATATCGAGATCTTCCGGCCGGATACCGAAGGAGGCCTGCTTGCCTTTCTCGCTGTCATCGACAGCAATGCCGGTGTCGACCGTCTTGCCGCCGGCAAGCTTGACCACGGCGCTCGGCCCGGTCCGCTCGATGGTGGCGGGAATGATGTTCATCGCCGGCGAGCCGATAAACTGGGCGACAAACAGGTTTTGCGGCCGGTCGTAGAGTTGCATCGGCGGACCGACCTGCTCGATATAGCCGGCCGAGAGCACGACGATCCGGTCGGCCAGCGTCATCGCCTCGACCTGGTCGTGGGTGACGTAGATCATGGTCGTGTCGGGCATGGATTCATTGAGCTTGGCGATCTCGATGCGGGTCGCGACACGAAGCGCCGCATCAAGATTGGACAGCGGTTCGTCAAACAGGAAGACCTTCGGATCGCGGCAAATGGCGCGGCCAATGGCCACGCGCTGCCGCTGGCCGCCCGAAAGCGCCTTGGGCAGACGGTCGAGATAATCCTCCAGTTGCAGGATCGACGCGGCTGAACGGACGCGGCGGTCGATTTCCTCGTTGCTTTCACCGGCAATGCGCATGCCGAAGGCCATGTTGTCATAGACCGTCATGTGCGGGTAGAGCGCATAGGACTGGAACACCATGGCGATGCCGCGCTTGGACGGCGGCACGTCATTGACCACCATGCCGTCGATCTCGAGCGTTCCGTCGGTAATGTCCTCAAGCCCGGCGATCATCCTGAGCAAAGTGGATTTGCCGCAGCCCGACGGCCCGACGAAGACGATGAATTCGCCCTGTTCGATCTCCAGATCGACTCCGTGAATCACTTTGACAGCGCCGTAGGACTTCTTGAGGCCCTTCAGTTTCAAGCCGGCCATGGTTTCCTCCCGCTAGAGCACTTCACATTTTCACCCCAATCTTCCGAAAAAGGCATCATAGGGCGATATTTCGATGGTTTCAGGACGCAGGAACCCGGAGAATCCATGTCCGTCAAGCGATTCCACGATGCCTTGCGGCCGGTCGATGATCTGCATTTCCTCGCTCAGGTTGAAGGCGCAGAATACCGCCTCGTTGCCATCGCGACGGATCATCGACAACACCTTGTCACCGGTTTCGTGAAACTCCAGGCTTCCCTTGGCCAGGGGCCGGTGTGCCCGTCTGAAGGCCAGCATCCGGCGGTAATGATTGAGCATCGAGGCCTGGACATGGTCTTGCGCTTCCACCGCAAGATGGCGATGTTCCGGTGGGACCGGCAACCAGGGCTGACCATTGGTAAATCCGGCCGACTGCTCGTATTCGGACCACACCATCGGGGTGCGGCAACCATCACGCCCCTTGAAGTCCGGCCAGAACTGGATGCCGTAGGGGTCCCTGAGATCCACGAACGCCAGATCGGCTTCGGTCAGGCCCAGTTCCTCGCCCTGATAGAGGCAGATCGAGCCCCGGAGCGACATGATCAGACCGGCCAGCAGCCGCAGATAGTGCTCGAGATCAGTAACGCCGCCGCCCCAACGGGTGGCATGGCGGACGACATCGTGGTTTGAAAACGCCCAGCATGCCCAGCCTTCCGGCGCCGCGGTGACAAAATCGGTCATGACCTTGCGAACGCGGGCGACGGTGAGCTTCTCGTTGGCGAGAAATTCAAACGCGTAGCACATGTGCATCTTGTCGCCGCCGGATGTGTAATCGGCAACAATCTGAAGCCCGATCTGCGCGTCGCCGACCTCACCGACGGCCGTGGTGCCGGGATATTCGTCGAGCAACGCCCGGAAACGGCGCAGGAAAATCAGGTTTTCCGGCCGGTTCTTGTCGTAGACATGAAGCTGGTGATTGTAGGGATTGACCGCCGGCGCGATGGAATCATTGCGCAATTCCCTGGCCAAGGGCGGATTGTCGCGCAATTCCTTGTCGTGGAAGAAGAAATTGATGGTGTCGAGCCGGAACCCGTCGACGCCGCGATCGAGCCAGAAGCGCACGACATCGAGCAGCGCCTCCTGGACTTGCTCATTGTGCAGGTTGAGGTCGGGTTGCGAGGTGAGGAAGTTGTGCATGAAATACTGTTCACGCTTGCCATCCCACTGCCACGCCGAGCCGCCGAAGATCGACAGCCAGTTGTTGGGCGGCGTGCCATCGGGTTTGGGTTCGGCCCAGACATACCAGTCGGATTTCGGGTTGGTCCGGTCCGCCTTGCTCTCGACAAACCAGGGATGCTGGTCGGAGGTGTGGGACATCACCAGATCGATGATGATCCTGATGCCGTGATCATGGGCCACCTTAACCAGATAATCGAAATCGCCAAGCGTGCCGAACATCGGATCGACATTGGTGTAATCAGACACATCATAGCCGAAATCCTTCATCGGCGAGGTGAAGAACGGCGAGATCCAGATCGCGTCGACGCCCAGCGATGCAATGTAACCGATCCGTTCGGCGATACCGATCAGGTCGCCGACGCCATCGCCGCTGGTGTCCTGAAACGACCGCGGATAGACCTGATAAATGACGCTGCCGCGCCACCAGTCGGCGTCCGGTGTAATTTCAGCGCCGGTCTGCAATCGCTTGCCGGCGAGTGTCATCGTTTTCATGAAAGCTCCATTATTTCACGGACCCGGAGAGCAGGCCGCGAACCAGATATTTTTGCATGGCGAAGAAGACCACCAGCGGCACCGCGATGGACACGAAGGCCGAGGTCGCCAGAATTTCCCAGTTGCCGCCGCGAGTGCCCAGAAGCTCGACGATCTGCTTGGTCATCACGGTGGTTTCACCGGTCGAATCGATCAGGAAGACCAGCGCGACCAGAAGATCGTTCCAGGTCCACAGGAACTGGAAAATGGCGAAGGAAGCAAGAGCGGGAAACGACAACGGCAGAATGATCTTGACGAATATCTGGAAATCGGTGGCGCCATCGACCCGGGCATTCTCGATGATATCGCGCGGCAGTCCGACCATGTAATTGCGCAACAGATAGATCGCAAGCGGCAGACCAAACCCGGTATGGGCCAGCCAGACGCCGAGATATCCCTTGCCGATGCCGATGTCATTGTGAAGCCTGAGAAGCGGGATCAGCGCCAGTTGCAGCGGAACAACCAGCAGGCCGACAATCGCCGCAATAATCAGGGACCGGCCCGGAAAACGCATCCAGGCGAGCGCATAAGCGGCAAAGGCGGCGATCACGATCGGGATGATGGTGGCGGGAATGGTGACCGTCAGCGTGTTGAAAAAGGCTTTCGCCATGCCTTCGCGGTTGTTGGGATCAAACAGCACGAAGCGGTAGTTCTGCAGCGTGAACTCCGGCGGCGCCTCGGCGGTGGTGAAGACACGCGGCAGGCGGCCGTCACCGAAGCTTTCGGGCGAGGACAGGCGGAACGCGCCATCGGCGGCAACTGTCAGCCTGACGCCATCGCCAAGGTCCGCGTCATCGCCGGGAACATAGGCTTCGGGTTCACGCGAACTGGTACCCCACCGGCTGATGACCACATTGTCGGCTTCGAAAAGGTTGCCTTCTATGACAAAATCGCCGTCCTGCTGTGCCTCATCGCCGGCAATGCGGATCGCCGGTCGCTGACGCTCCTGCGTGAACATTGCATTCCACCAGCCGGTATTGGCGATCTGGTCGGCGGTGCGGAAGGAGGACACGAACAGGCCAACGGTCGGGAACAGCCACAGCGCCACCAGAGCAACGACCGAAATGTGAACGGCCCAGACGAGAGGCGATTTTTTCGATGATGTCACGTTCATCCTCGCCTCCCTCAGCGTATTTCTTTGCGGGCGTTATAGACATTCCAGACCAGAATGGGCGTCACCAGTAGCATGATGATCATCGCGCTGGCCGAGCCGACGCCCCAGTCATTGGCCCGAAACAGCTTGTCATACATGTAGTTGGCAAGAACCTGGGTCTGCCACTGACCGTTGGTCATGGCGAAGACGATATCAAACACCTTGAGCACCACAATGGTAATGGTGGTCCAGACAACCACGATGGTGCCCATGATCTGCGGCACCTTGATCTTGAAGAAGATCTGGAACGGATTGGCGCCATCGATGACGGCGGCCTCGATGGTTTCCTCGGGAATGCCGCGGATGGCCGCCGACAGGATCACCATGGCGAAGCCGGTCTGGATCCAGACCAGCACGGCCATCAGAAAGAAGGAATTCCAGAACGAGATGGTCAGCCAGGTCTGCGGTTCGCCATAGGGCAGAGTGGCGGAGAACACCGAGACGATCGAGCCCAGCGACAGCCAGATCAGCCATGCGGCGACAACGGCGAAAAACAACCGCAGCGGCGTGAACCACCAGGGCGCCTTGCGATGGCCGATTTCGGTCTTCACCAGCGGCCGGATCGCCTGATAAGCAAGCCAGGCCATGAAGGCGGCGAAGACCGCAAGAAGGAGAACGGGAACGATTTTGAGAAACACAACGGAGGCAAATCCGCCGTCAAACAGCAGCCACACGGCATTGAGAACGCCGATCTGGTCCTTGTCGACCGGCCTGGTGTCGTAGACCAGCTTCCAGATCACGGCGGCGCCGACGAAAGAGATCGCCATCGGCATGAAGATCAGCGACTTGGCGATATTGCCCCATTTGATGCGGTCGGTAAGCTGGGCGGCGACCAGGCCTATCGCGGTCGACATCGCCGGCACGACGATCAGCCAGAGCATGTTGTTGCGCATGGCTTCCCAGAATTTCGGCTCGCCGAACATCTGCCGGTAATTGGCAAGGCCGACAAACGCGCCGCCGGCGTCACGGTCGGTCAGTGACAACCAGAGCGTGGCAAAAACCGGATAGGCGAGATAAAGGCTCAATGCGAAAAGAGCGGGAAAGAGAAACAGCCAGGGCCGGATCTGGTTGGCCCGGTTGATGTTGCGCCCGGCATTGTCGCCGGTGGCGGGAAAGAGAATCCTGTCGAGGAACTGGTTGGAGAAATAAAAATACCCGACGCATCCGCCGACGCCGACGATGATGGTGATAAGGCCCTGAAGTGCCGGATGCATGTTTCCCCCCCAGAAAAGCAGTGCGGGTGGGGACCCCGGCCAGATGCCGGGATCTCCCGAATGTACAGGTTTGTCAGCCTATTTGAGGGCGTCCCAGGACTTCTGGATCGCGTCGGTGACTTTCTCGGCCGACATGCCGCCGGTGTAGTCGACCATGCCGGTCCAGAACGAGCCCGCGCCAACGCCGCCGGGCATCAGGTCGGAGCCGTCGAAGCGGAAGGTGGTGGCGCCAAGAAGAACATCGTTCATTTTCTTGAGCGTCGGATCGGAGAACACATCGGTGTTGACGGCCTTGTAAGGCGTCAGGAAGCCTTTCTGGGCCATCCAGATTTCATGCGCGATGGGTGACTGAAGGAACTTGATCAGCGCCTGAGCGCCGGGACTGTCCTTGGTGATCGCCCAGAGCGTGCCGGCGCCCAGAACCGGCTTGCCGAGATCCTTGCCTTCGTAGGCCGGCATGTAGAAGAAATCGGCATCGGTGCCAACCTTGGTGCCTTCAGGGAAGAAGGCCGGGATGAAGGATGCCTGATGGTGCATGTAGCACTGCGGCGGCGAGGAGAAGAGGCCCTTCGGGCTGTCGCGGAAATCGGTTGTGGCAACCGCGCCCGCGCCGCCGGCGACAAATTTGTCGTTGCGGGCAAACCAGCCGAATTCCTCGATGGCGCCAATGACGGCGGGATCGGTGAACTTGACCTCGTTGGAAACCCACTTGTCATAAACATCGGGCGCCTGGGTGCGCAGCATCATGTCCTCGACCCAGTCGGTCGCCGGCCACCCGGTGGCGCCACCCGAGCCCAGACCAATGCACCACGGCGTGCCGCCATCGGCGGCGATCTGTTCGGTCAGGGCCTTGAGTTCTTCCATCGACTGCGGGATTTCGTAGCCTGCATCCTCGAAGTTTTCAGGGATGTACCAGACCAGCGATTTCACATCGACCTTGTAGAAGAAACCGTAGAGGTTCTCGTTGCCGTCCTTGCCCGTGTAGGTGCCCAGATCAACCCAGGACTGGCCTGCGGCATAGTTTTCCTTGACCCAGTCACCGGTGCCTTCGGGCAGCGGTGACAGGAAGCCGCGCTTGGCCATGTCGGAGGCAAGACCGGGCTGCGGGAACACCGCGATATTGGGAGCCGAACCGGCTTCGGCATCGATCACGATCTGCTGTTCGAAACTGTCGGAGCCGACATATTTGACATCCGCTCCGGTGGCTTCGGCGAAATAGGCCAGCACCGACTCGGCGAATTCCTGGTCCGGGCCAAGCCAGGGGCCGAAAACAGTCACCTCTTCGCCATCAAGTTGGGTGGCCTTGAGCGCTTCGTAGCTCTCCCAGTTGAAATCACCCTCTCCCGGGGTGAACTTGAGATCCGCGGCATGGGCCGACCCCAGGGTCAACGCAGCAGCCGCGGCGCTCATCAAGAATAGTTTTTTCATCGAATATTCCTCCCGGCCAACACTGGCCTTTTCGTCAAACTGAACCGGTTTTCGGAGCCAAGCCCCCGAGACCTTCAAAGCGCTTTGGCTTGCTTTCAGAGGATTACGGCAGCCTGACTGAGTCAAGCTTTAAGTTGCAATCCGATCCGGTTTTCGGATCGCGCATTGCGAAAGTGCCGAATACACCGCAATGCAGCATGATTTGTGCTGATTTATTCGTCATTTTCGCTTTGTTTGAATTCAAAGTTGCGATTAGATGACAGACTTGGAAAGCGCCGGACTGGCCAGCCGCGACCATTTGCCCAAAGCGCTTTGAGAGAACTGGATCCTTAGACCGTGAATTTGAAACAGCTCTCGGAGCTTCTCCATTTATCGCAGACCACGATTTCGCGTGCGCTCAACGGCTACCCGGAAGTCTCCGAGCAAACCCGGAGCCGGGTACTCGAGGCGGCGCAGCGCCATGGCTACAAGCCCAATTCCAATGCCCGCAAGCTTGCCACCGGACGGGCCGGCTCTATCGGCTACGTGCTGCCGGTGGGGCGCAATGTCGATCTTGATCCGCATTTTGTCGAGTTCCTGTCGGGCATGGGCGAACACGCGCTGACCCGCGATGTCGACCTGTCGCTGACGCCGGCGGTGCTGGACCGCGAGAGCGAAGCCTATCGGCGGATTGCGTCGAGCCGGTCGGTGGACGGGGTCTATCTGTCGTCAATGCGCAATGACGAGCAGCGCATCGCCCTGGTGCGCAAGCTCGGCATTCCGTTTCTGGCGCATGGCCGGGCGCTGCACCCCTCGAAGGGATATGCCTGTCTCGACATCGACAACGAGGGTGCATTTTACAACGCCGCACGACTGTTGTTGCAACTGGGGCACACACGGCTGGCCTTCATCAATGGCGACACCGACTTCACCTTCGCCGTGCACCGGCTCGACGGCGTACGCCGCGCGTTGCGCGAGTACGGACTGCCGGACTGGGCGCTGGTCCAGCATTCAGCGGCAATGAACGAGGAAAACGGCTACCGGCTGGCCATGGCGCTGTTTCGCGACGCCGATCCAGCGACCCGGCCGACCGGCGTGCTCAGCGCATCGATGTTTTCGACGCTGGGAATTGTTCGCGCCTTCAACCAGTTGAAACTGCGGATGCCCGACGACGTCTCGATCATCACCCATGACGATGTGTTTCCATTCCTCAAGCCGGAAAGCTTCACAGTGCCGCTGACCACGACGCGCTCGTCAATCCGGGCCGCCGGGACACGCGTCTGCGAACGGCTTGTCGACATCATCCTGGGGGCGGAGACCGGGTCGGTGCAAGAGGTCTGGCCGGTGGAGTTGATCGTGCGCGCCACAACCGGCCCTGCCCCGGCTGCGCGAAAGAGATCAGGCGTGGCGCTGGCCGCCGAATAGCTGGCCACCCCTCGGGGCGACCGGCAATTGGACCGCCCAGCGGGCGAGCGCTGCATGCCTGCGCTGTGCCACGTTGATCATGGCGCAGCGCAGGCACGGGAGACAAGGTAAAATTCCGTCAATCTTCGAGGCTGTCGGACCGCTTCTCGTCAATCAGCCCGGCCTCTTCGGACTTACGCTGAAGGAAGCGGCTGCCAAACCCCTCGATCTCGGCATCATCGATGACCTCGCGGGCACGGGTGAAGACGTCATCTTCTTCCTCGTCGATATGGTGCTCATAGTCATGTTTGAGTTTGCCGAACTTGTCGGACCACCCATCGTCATCCACACCCATGCCGTTCAACTCTTCCATCAGATCATCAAGTTGCTGGTGCTCATGAACGGAATGCCGGGCAGCATCCTGGCCCCAGGTCTTCGAAATCAGCTTGGAATAAAACGTCTCTTCTTCAGCGGCGGCATGGGCTTTGACGTCATGGTAGAAGCGATCCCAAGCCTGTTTTCGATCACTCTTGCCCTTCGTGCTGTCGGCGATCGTCGCCAGAAGCGCGCGGTGTTCATCGTGATCTTGCTTTATGGCTTCGTAAATTGTCGGCATGGATCTTCTCCGGTCGTTGCTGTTGGCATCAACAGGGTCAACACAACGGGAGCACGGTTGGTTCCATCAAGCGCGGCGAAATCATCAGATCGGGGCAAATTTACCGGTTCAAAGCTAACGCAGGTCGCATTCAAACGGAGTCAGGTGACGCGCGTTGGCTCTTTGTTTGAGCATGTCGTTATCGCAAAACCGCGAGACACTTTTGCGCCACATGCATTAGAATGACGGCGGTTTCATGCCGTTGGCACGCATGGCAGCGGTCACCGTGTTGGCCATCAGCATGGCGATGGTCATCGGGCCGACACCGCCGGGAACCGGGGTGATGACGCTGGCAATTTCCGCGCATTCGTCAAAGGCGACATCGCCGACCAGCCGGGTCTTGCCCGCTCCGCGTTCGGGGGCATCGATGCGGTTGATGCCGACGTCAATCACCGTGGCGCCGGGCTTGACCCAACTGGCCTTGACCATTTGCGGCCGGCCGACGGCGGCAACCAGAATATCGGCATTGCGGCAGACGCCGGCCAGATCGCTGGTGCGCGAATGCGCGGTGGTGACGGTGGCATTGGCGGCGAGCAGCAGCGCCGACATCGGCTTGCCGAACAGGTTGGAGCGACCGATCACCACGGCATTGAGACCCGACAGGTCGCCGCCGTGGGTCTGGCGGACAAACAGCATGGCGCCTGCCGGGGTGCAGGAAATCAGGCCCCCATCGAGATCCCCCGTCATCAGCTTGCCGGCATTGACCACATGCAGGCCGTCGACATCCTTTTCGGGCCTGATCGACTGGATCACCGCGTCGGAGTCAAGGTGCGTGGGCAACGGCAACTGCACCAGAATGCCGTGGATCTCGGGATCTTCATTCAGGGTGCCGACCAGCGCCTGAAGCTCGGCCTGGGTGGTATCTTCGCGCAGTGTGTGCTGCACCGACTTGAAGCCGCATTGTTTGGCCATGCGGCTTTTGGACGACACATAGACATGCGACGCGGGATCATTGCCGACAATCACCACGGCAAGACCCGGACGGACGCCGGTCTTTGCCTCAAGCGCCGCACTTGCCGCGGTCACCTGCTCGACAACCTCCGCCGCGACGGCCTTGCCGTCAATCACCTTCGCCATAACCAGTCCTTCCCGATATCGTGCCGCGCGCCGCCAAGGGATCAGCCATGACGCGTGGTCTTGTGGGCGACACTACGAAACCCGACGCACGGGCTGATAGCCTTTTTGCGTCCTTCCATGTCAAAAACAACTCGGCTTTGGCGTCAACCGCGACGGCGCGAGGTGCCGTAACCGTCAATCCTGGATCGCAGCACATCCATGTCGCGGCGGATCCGGTCAACGGCATCGTGTCGGACTGGCTGAGCCGAGGGCGCTGGCTGGCCCCAATCATGGACCGGTGCGGAGGGATGAAACGGCGCCGTAGGCTGCTGGGGAGCCGGGTAGTGCATGGCCGGTTCGGCGGCTGGCGCAGGGGCTGAAACGGGTGCTGACGCGGGCTGCGGCCAGACAGGCGCCGCCATTGCCGGTTGTTGGGCGGCAAAATGGCCGGCCGCATAAAACTGAGGCTGCTGTGGAGGGGCTGCGCCTTGCTGTGTCAAACAGTTCTGCGGTTGCGTCATGCCGTCGGCGGCCTGTGGTGCGGCATAACCGGAATGCGGCGCGTGATGAAACGCCGCATAGGGATCAGCGGCCGGCACGGGCTGAGGGGGATAGGACAAAGAGGGCTGCGGCTGAACATGGCTCCGGGCGGGATAGGCCGACCAGAGCGGCTGCCCGATGCGCACTTTATTGCCATCAGGCTGAGACGCCGCCGGGTAAGAGGTCGGCGGATAGCAGTCCGGCATCGGCTGGGGCGACAGACCGGGTTGCTGATGAGCGGGGTTGAAAGCCCGCGCCGGGTGAGGCTGCTCGATACGAGCACCGGCGGTTTCGTTCCAGGGCTGCAAGCCCGAGTTTGCACCATAACCGTTGGCAGTCGCCGGGTCCTGGTTGGCGTATTGATACCCGCCCTGCTCCGGCACCGGGCGGGATTCTGGCGCCGAACGGGACGGGGCCGATGGCAGACCGGCATCCTGTGCGGTGGCGGGCTCGTGAGGTGGGGCGAATGCCCTCGCCGTCGCCCGGTCAGCGGCCCTGTCGAAGTCCTGATCGAAGCCCTCGGCGGCGTCCTCGTCGCGGCCTGCCCAGCTGCGCCGGGAGGGACCACCGGAAGGCGACCGGGGGTCAGGATCCGGCGCGCCGGGATAACCGCCGAAAGGCGGGGTCTGGAATCTGGCCTGCACCGGACCGGCATTGTAGGCACGAATGCTTTCAGCCGCGCCAGCCAGCAACGCCAGCCCGATGCCGGCGAACAGGCCACCGAACAGCCCGCCAACGACCATCAGCTTGCGCGACGGGCCCATTGGATTAAGCGGCGCTTCGGCAGGCGAGATGACGCGGACATTGCGCGTGGTGAAGTTGGAGCGTTCGCTGGTTTCACGCGAGCGGGTCAGGAAAGCTTCATAGATGCCGCGGGTGGCGGTGGCCTTGCGCTCGAGTTCGCGCAAGGTGACGAGTTCCACCGATTGATCGATCGCCCGGCTCTTGGCAACAGCCATCTGGCTGGCCAGTTCCTGCTCGGTCTCGACCGCACGCTGCAGCTCTGTCTGGGAACTTGCAACAATGCGGCGCAGTTCGGCGCTGATTTCATTCGTGATCGTGTCGAGCGCGGACTTGGCGGCAATGTATTGCGGGTGCCTCGGCCCGAGCCCGGTTGCCAGCGAATCGGCGGTTGATTTGGTCTCGGTGTATTGTTTGCGCAACTCGGTGAGATTGCTCGACAGCAGCTCTTCCGGAAACGCGCCCGACAGGACATCGTTGATATTGACCTTGGCGAGGTTGTTGGCCTTGACCCGAATACCAACCTTCATGGCGCGCGCATTGGCCAGCTGGTCGCTGAGCGCCAGGATGACCTTGTCATCGATATACTGGCCACCGACGCCGACAAGCCCGTTTTCGGCCTTGAACTTTTCGACCTCGCGCTCGGCCGCATCCAGATCGGAGCGCAGCGCGTTGATCCGGGTGTCGATGGATTCCGACGTCCGCTCAAGCAGGTTGGATTGGGCCTGGCCTTCTGAATCCAGGTAGGTCTCGACAATCTGATTGGCGATCAGGGCAGATTTTTCAGGATCCCCCGAGCTTATGCCGATGATGATGACAAAGGTCTTTGCATCGCGCGATACGCTCAGCGAATCGCGCAGTTTTTCCAGAACCTTCTGCTCGGCATCGGACGGACCGCCCCGACCGGTGAAAATTTCCTTGATCAGCGTCAGTCCGCCGCTGATACCGCCGGCTCGAAGCGATCCGTTGAATTCCGGATCCCGCTCCAGTCCGAGATCGGCGGCAACTTTTTCAAGAACGCTGGTGGAAGAGAGAATCTGCAACTGGCTGTCGGTGATCGCCAGCATCGCCTCGGTGGAAAGCTGCTGGTTCCTGATGTCATCTTCGGTGACGCGAATTTCCCGCGGATCAACGAAAAGCCGGCTTTCGGCGTAGTATTTGTGCGGCGTGGACAAGGCCACGGCAACACCGAGCACGGCACCGGCAATCGCGGCGGCGCCGATCAGGTACCTGTAGCGCACAACGGCGGAAATAAGGATGGAAGCATCCAGCAGCGGACGCGACCCGTTGTCCGAACCGTCTGCATTGGAGGCGGCATGCCAGTGATAGTGATCGTCATGGCGCTGGCCCTGCCGCTGTGGCGTTTCGGGCGATGGCGCATAACCATGGTCACGGGGTTCGCGCTGCGGGGGCACCTGGTGCGCCATGGCCGGCTCGGAAGCATCAATGTTTCGGGGTGATGCCGATTGTTCCGGCCTTGGGTTACGTGGGGCTGCCGGTTGTTCCGGCGCCACGCGGGGGTTGGCCTTGCTGTCGCGAGAGGGGATCGCGCCAATCAATCGCGAAATCCTGTCCCCGAATTTCTCCTGCTCCGGGCGGACCGGCTGCGGCTGCTCCGGCGGCGCGGCGGCATCCACTCGGGATGAAGTCGCGCGGGCGTTATTGTCGCGGGCATACCGGGCGGTGGAAACACGCGCGGTCCGCACCGGGGTGGCCAGCAAAGACGGCGCGGCTGCAGGCGTGCCGTGGAGTTGACCATTGTCGCGCCCATCGACCGTTCCGGGCGCCGCGGCGCGCAGACGTGACCACGAAGGTTCCGCATCGCCCAGATGGTCGAGCAGCGAACCCCGCCGAACATGTTGCCTACGGTCTTTGGTGGAATCGCTCATGTCTGGCTTAAGCCACCCTTGCTGGCAAAATTTCAACTTCGTTAAAGCAAGCTATAAATTCATGGGTAACAAAAGGTTAATTTCCGGCCGAGAAACGAAATATCGCCAATAATTTCGCGAATTTGGCGGTTTGCGGTCGCCTGGCGCAAAAACCCCAAAATTGCACTGTCTGCGGCTGCCAAACCTCGAATTAACAAATTTCCGTTAGGTGTTAGGAATTGAAACGTCGAGTGCGACACCCGCATTCACCCCCTCACACGGTGCTCATGATTGCTCGCCTGAAAAACTTCACAAGCACATACAGCAGCTCGATCCGCGCCTATCTGTCCATGATCGGCGGATCAGCCGGACGGCTGGTCATTTCGCTTGTCTATTTCATTGCGATTGCCAACACCCTGTCGATCAGCGAATTCGGCCTTTTCGCCACCGCTTCGGCTTGCGGAATCATGCTGTCACGATTGCTGGCGTTCGGGTTCGTGTCGCCGCTTTACAGGATCGCCACGGTCAAGAGGCGCCTGCTCGGCACCTACACCGCAGGCTTTCTGGGCGGCATGGTGCTGTCGATCCCGGTGATCGCGCTTGCCGCCTGGACCACCCATGCCCTGATCTTCGCGGGACAGATGGACATCGTCACATTCGCCAAGATCATTCTGGCCGAAGTCCTGTGCTGGCGGCTGATGGAAATCGCGGTGATTGTCAGCTACGGCGTCAACCGGTTTGCGGCAGGCTCGGTACTGGTGGTGATCGCCACGTCGTTCAAGACCATTGCTGCGGTGCTGTTCAGCTGGCTGACGGACGGATCGCTGGAAGTCTGGGCAACCTATTACATTCTTGCCAATGATCTTGCCGCGATCATCGCGGTGGCGTTCTTCTATCCAAAGATAAAGCTGCGCTGGAAGCCCGCGCTGTATCTCAGGCGCTGGGCCGATGCGGTGTCGGTGGCCGGCGCCGAGATGCTGTTTTATGTGCAGTCCGAACTCGACAAGATTCTGGTGCTCGCGCTGGGCGGGCCCGCAGCCGCCGGGATCTATGCCATGATCATGCGGCTTGTCGATCTGACCGCGCTTCCGGTTCGCGCCTTCCTCACGGTGCTCACGCAACGGCTGATGCGCAATTCGGCAATGCTCAATGACCTCAAGACCCGGGTCATGCTGGAAGGTGCGGTGGCATCGGTGTCGACCGCGGGTCTTCTGGGCATGGCCGGGTTCCTGTGGATCTTTCCCAATGCACTGGGCAAGAATGTTTCCGAAGCAGCGCCGCTGCTGATTCTGGTCGCGCTGGTTCCGGCATTCCGCAATCTCATCGAGTATCATTCGGAACTGCTCTATGCGACGGGCCGGACATTCATTCGCATGCTGGTGCTGGCGTCGCTTGCCGTCATGAAAGCCCTGCTGCTGGCCTATGTGCTGGGGATGCAGTTCGATACGCCGGTCTGGGTCGGGCTGCTGAATGCGGCCTTCCTGGTGCTGTACATACAGTCGGCGCTGATGACATACCGGGCGCTTCGATCGATCGAGAAGCGGCCGATCTGACGCCACCTCGATCGGCACGGATCTCGAGGCGCCGCAGCAGAAGAACGGCTCCCGCTCTCCCCTGGTCTTCCTATTCGTCCGTGACTGAAAAAGCCGCGCGGCGAATTTCGGACAAGGGATGATCGACAAACGACTGGACGCCGATGGCGATCTGGTCGGGCTTGAGTTCGCGCATGAACTGATCGAGCCCTTCGGGGGTTTGCGGAAAGGTCTCCCTGAACCACAGCACGTGAGACAGCGAGCGGTCGTCGGGATAGTGTCCGGCACCGTCCAGGATCTCGTCGACAAAACGGCCATAGATCATGCATTCCGATATGGCACGCGATGAAATCACGGCTCTGACCCAGCCCTTGCCGGTATGTGTCTCGATATAATCGAGCAGCGCACGCGCGCTATCCACCCGCCAGGCCACCATGTTGGAAATATAATCATGCGCCGGATCGGGCCGGCGCGGCAGGCCCAGAATGCTGCCCGCATGGGCGAGCCAGGCAAGATGGCCAGGTGTTGCGTGAATAGCGCCATTGTCGGCGCGGAACATGCGCAGGCGGTTTCCGTTCCAGAGGTCGGCGGGATCGAAGGGCCGGACCAGCACGACATCGGAATCGATGGAAAGCAGCGTATCGGCATCGACATGGCGCGCCATCGCCAGCCGGCGGATCTGCTGGGCATGCCACCCGCGCAACGGCGCGGAGAACGGGCTGAGCCAGAGCCGGCGTCGGCCCAGACTGAACGGATCGGGCATCGAGCGCAGCCAGAACGGGAACAACTCGGCTTCGCTGACCACGGTCCGCTTCGGACCTTCAAGGGTCCGGAACCGTTCGACGTCTGCGCGCTCGACCAGGATATAATGACGCCACTCTCCGCGCATCAAGCGATCCATGCTTTCACACAGAAGCGCGCAGCGATCAAAGTCGCCGGCATAGGAAGCGGTCATCACAGCTGTCTTCATGACGATCCCGGTCGGTGACGGAAGGTTTGACTCATCTCGGCGATCAGGCCGGAATTTCGGAATTCCGGTGCGCGCCGCGAAGCTTGTACAGGAAGACATGGAAGAGGAAAACCGGATTGCCGACGATGTAGCGGTACCACAGGCGCGATGGCTCCTGAATGAGCCGCCAGACCCATTCGAGCTTCAGGTGGCGAACCAGCATCGGCGCGCGCTGCACCGAGCCGGAGACGAAATCGAACAACGCGCCTACACCAAACACCATGCGGCCATGGCCCTGCCGGATGTTGTTGTCGATCCAGATCTCCTGCTGCGGAGTGCCCATCGCGACAAGGGTGATGTCCGGATTGATCTGCGCAAGCTTTTCCAGAACTTCCGAACTGTCGGACTTGTCAAAGAAACCGTCTGATACCGGGTAAAACTCGTGCCAGGGCGTCATGATCTTGAAGTTCTTTACCGCACCGGCGAGCTTTTCCGGGCGCGCACCGATCAGCGCCACCTTGAGCGGGCGCTCCGCATGCACCAGCAGCGCCGGGATGAAATCGGTGCCATTCAGATTGGCCGGAAAGGAAATGCCGTGCAGCGTGCGCGAGGCGATTTCGACACCGACTCCATCGGGCAGAACCTCGCATCTGGACAGCCCCTGCCGGTAACCGGCATCACGCATGGCCAGATTGGCATTGTTGGCGTTGAGGAAATTGAAGATGCGTTGCGGCCCGCCTTCGTCGAGCTGGCGCGTCAAGCTGTCCAGCGCCTCGCGCCATCCGAGTGCCGCCACCCGAATGCCAATGATGTCGCGGTGCTGATCCTGTTTCATTGCCGGCATTTCAACTCCACGCTTGCCCAGATGCGGACTTACCCTCATGGGCCGCCTCACGTGTTCTTGTTAGCAGTTTCTTAACGTCTGCGCATCGCCATTCAGATATCTCGGTTAAGTCTTTGATTTACAGTTTGTTAACCCTTCTCCTTGAGGCATCCAAGACCACGGCTCAGGGCATCGCTCAAGCCCGATAGCTGGTGGGCATGGAAGGCGCGTCCGTCGCTGTCGAGACGTTCGCCGCCGCGTGAGCGGCCGACCGTTTCAACAAGTGCCGAAGCAAAGGCTTCAGGATCATCGGCGGGAACGCAGTTGGGCGGCGGCCGCGATATCCCGCGCAAGGCGTTGCGGGTGGCAACCGATGGCAGCCCCATTTCGAAGGTCTCGATGGTTTTGAGCTGCACGCCGGTGCCGGTGCGTGAAATCAGCGGGATCACCCGGCAGGAGCGGACAAATTCGCGGGCATCATCGACCCGGCCGAGAAAGGTCACATTGTCCGGAGCCACCGGTACGTCCGCCCCGGTTCCGCCGGCAACGCCTATCCGGAAATCCGACGGCAGGCGCGGAACCACCTCGGCGATGAACCAGTCAAGGCCGGCGCGATTGGCGGCCCAGGTCCAGGATCCGATCATGCCGGCATCATAAAGTGGCGCGCGAGGCACGGGCCCGCCGGGCGGCGTCACGGAAGTGACCAGCGGCAGCGTGGTGGAGTGCTCATCCCGCCCGACACCGAGTTCGCCGCGATCTGCCTCGGCGAGGGTGAAAACGTGCCGTGACGCAGCACAGAGTTCCCGCTCCAGTTTGGCAAGGATGCGCGCATCGCGGGCAAACAGGAACCGGGTCAGCGGATCGCCTGCTCCGGCGGCATTGTCAGCCGCACTTCGGGCCTCGACATTGTGGGCGATGAAAATACACGGCCACGCCTTGAAGATGTCCAGAAAAGCGCCCGGCAATTGCACCGAGTTGAGGATCAGCCCGTCAATCTCGCCCAGTGCGTCCAGTGCGGCGCGAATCTGCGATGGCGCGGCCGCATGCATCTTCGCCACGGATACCGGTTCGCCATGGAGAAAGGCATCCTTGAGCCACAGCGCCTTTTTCAGTTTAGTCACACGGGCATTGGTCACCTCGAGCCGTCCCAGAAGACGGGTATCCTCAGGTGCTGCGGGCTGGTGGCCTGGCTGCAGGAAACCGATCACCGAAACCTTGTGACCGATCAGCCGGATGGCGTCGACGATCACCCGGTTGGCAATGTCATAGCCGGAGGCCGGCGCCTGGACCGGGACCAGCGAGGAAATGAAGACAAAATGCATGCGAATTCCATTCTGATACAGTGTCTGACTGTAACCGAGCGGATTAAAGAGCGCATTAAGCCTGCGCATCAAATACCGCAGGTCGTTTTCAGGCATTCTTCAGATTCATGTGGTTGGATGGCGGTTCAACAACCGGATGCCCGCCCATGATACCTGATCCAGCTTCCGCTTCCGAGCACGCACGTTCCGCCGGCTTGAAGCCGGAGACGATCCGCGTTGTCGTGACGCTTCCGACCTTCCGCCGGCCGGATCATCTGATCACGACACTGGATTCGCTGCAGGCGCAGGGACTGGGAAGCGACACCGCCATCATCGTCATGGACAATGACGCCGAAGGTCTTGAGGGCGCGCGGGCGGCAGCCGACTGGCTGGAAAACTCCTATGTCAAGGGAATCGTCATCGTGGCGCACAGGCGGGGCAATTGCCATGCGTACAATGCCGGCTGGGATACGGCTCTCAACGAGTTTCCGAAACTCACCCATATCGCCGTGATCGATGACGACGAGATCGCGGGTCCCGGCTGGTTGTCAGGCCTGATCAAGACCGCACAGACTACAGGCGCCGATCTGGTCGGTGGACCGCAGATTCCGGTGTTTGCAGACAAGACGCTTGACGGCTGGCGCAGGCATCCGGTGTTCACTCCGCATTACCGCGAAACCGGCCCGGTACCGATCCTCTATTCGTCGGGCAACGTGCTGATCTCGCGTCCTGTTCTCGACATCATGCCGAGGCCCTTTCTCGATCCGGCGTTCAATTTCATCGGCGGCGGCGACAGCGATTTCTACCGCCGGGCAAAGGCCCGCGGATTCAGCTTTGCCTGGTGCGCGGAGGCTGCGGTGATGGAGACCTTGTTGTCGAGGCGGGCCGAGTTTTCCTGGCTCAATGCGCGCTCGCTGAGAAACGGCGCCATCTCGTCAATTCTGGAAAAACGGCAATGGCCGGGGATGCAGGGACGGATCCGGACGTTTGCAAAATCTGTCGCCCTGCTGGCGGCGTCGCCGTGGCGAGGCCTGAGGCTGGGTCTGCAGACCGGTTCCGCGGTAATCGGGCTTTATCATATCCAGGTGGCGCTGGGCCGTTTGATGGAAGAGTTCGGCCTGGTCAACGAGCAATACCGCAACCCGGAAAGCAACTGAGCGCTCCGGTACCGGGCGATTGATGCGGCATCAAGGTGCCGGCTCGCAAGCCCCCTGCTCCCTTTTTCGAGTGCGGGGCCTGATCTGCTTGTTCAATGGGTGGGGGCAGTTTCCTCAGCCGGCTGAGCGTCGGTTTCCCCCACCGGTGCGCCCTTGTTGAGTGTGAAGTTGCCTCTGCGCATGTTGGAACGGATATCGGCTTTCGACAGGAAATCGATTTGCTCGACAATCACATCGTGAAACACAACTTCGCCAAGCCGGTCGTTGAGTGTGTCCTTGACCTTTGACTTGAAGGTATCGAGATCAAATTTCTTTGTGCCCGAAAAATCAATGACCTGCTCCCCGACAAGCGCGGTATAAAGCGCGTCTGTTACGAGGTCCGGCAGCGGAATCGTCAGCAGCTTCGCCTTCTCCGGTTCGATCGTGTAGGACAGCCGGGTGAGGAAATAGCCCTGCACCGCACCGTCGCTGATCACCGGAATGGAGGTGACTTCGCCGCGAATGGTTTCAAGACCGCCGAACATCGCCGGATCAGGCTCGACCTGTTCCGGCTTGTTGGCGGCCTGGACCGAAAAATAGACCGAAGCAAGCGCCACTCCACAAATCCAGACGCCTGTGATCAGGAGCTTGATCATGACAATTCAGTAGCCCTGAACTGGTCCGCGGAGTAGGTTCCATCCGCTTCTGACGCAGCGACTGTTTCCTTGATCAGATCGGCGATGCCGCGAACGGCTTCCATATGCGCGCGGACCTTGAGACTGTTGAGACTGAGCTTCTCGTTGACGGCTTTGAGAAGCTTCTGCTGCTCCTCGTTCAGATCGGAAATGCTGACCCCGCGAAACAACATCGTCATATCGTAGAGACACCGGCTTTTGAGCACATTCGAATGGGTGAAATCGAACTTCGAATTCGCGCCAATGGCGGCATTCTCGGTATCAATGACGGCGCCCAGGCGGGACAACACACCGTTGATGCGCTGGTCTCGGGAAATCTGTTCGATCATTTGGGTTATGCTCCACGACTGGTTTGTTCAGATGCGCCGACAGGTTCGCCATTGGCGGAAATGTCGGCGAAAATCTGCTTCTGGACTTCATTGACCAGGCTTGTGGCCCGATTTGAAACATTGGAAGTAACGCCATTGGCGGCTTCCGGTTTGAGCTCTGCGTCAAACCTGTTGGCCAGCATGCGTTCCGCAATGCCGATGCCGCCACCCTTGGCCAGCGCCGAACCCAACTGCTCGGCCAGCATGCCCTTCCAGATTTCACCCGCGGTTCCCTTGCCATAAAGCTCCTCACCGTCGGAGGGCAGCATGGAGCCGATAAAATTCTGCAGGATCATGGCCTCGAAGCGCTGGTAGGATTCAGCGGCCTTGTCTTGTGTGGCTTGCGCAACCGGTCCGGTTGACACCGTCACGCCGGACCCATCGCTGGAGGCAAGCAACTGATTTTCAAAGGCCGGAGTGGCTGCTGCCTGCCCGGACTTGCGGATCGACGCAGCCTCAAGCAGGGCCTCCGCCTTTTGAGCCATGGCAGGGTCCGCCGCCTTGACCACATCAAGTATGAGATCGGTTGCCGTTTGTATGGACAAAGAACTTCCCTCGCAGCAATTGACCGGAAATGATCAGTCATTATCACCGATGAAGCTTACGCTGGCCTTGTGCTTCGTGGCGGCGCGGCAAGCGATGCCTCCAGCAGATCCAGCAGGGTTTCATCGGACGCAGTCCGGTCTTCGCTCTCGGCGGCCTTTCCCGCCTGTTCCTGCAACCGGTCGGCTTTGGTTTTCTCGATCAGCACCCGCTTCTCCTGCACGGCCTTCATGCCGGAGAGTTGCTGCGATCTGGCGGAAAGGCGTTGAAAGCGCATGGCGTATTGATGCGACATTGCGGTGTGGATCGGATCGAAGGAGCCGATCGCGTCGACCAGTGCATCCTGGGAAGCATCAGCAGACGCCTGCTCGCGCATTATGTGTGACAGTTCGTTTTCCGTCATGCGCTCGATCTGCCGCTGAACGCGGACCAGGCGGGCCAGTTTCTGGGCACGCGACGCAGCCATCTCAGGGCAAGCCCAGATACAACGGTTCAAAACCGGCGACGAACAGGGTGAAGAACGATCGGGACCCGAAGTAGAACAGGACCAGGCCGCCGAACAGGATGAACGGAATGGAGATGAAGTAGACCGGAATCTGCGGCGACAGCTTGTTGACCATGCCAATCGACAGGTTGAATATCAGCCCGTAGGCGAGAAACGGACTGGCCAGCCTGAGCACCAGCAGGAAGGCTCCGGCCAATGTGTCCGTCAACGTCATCAGGGCCATTTGCGGATCGAAGCCGGAGCCGAGCGGCATGAATGTGTAAGACCGCACCAGCGCGGCGATCACCAGATGATGAAAATCACTGAGGAACAGCACGAACAGCGCCGTGAAAGTGATCAGTGACGTGACGTGGCCTTCAGGTTCATTCTCGATAATCCCGCCCCCGGGCGCGGAGTTGAAGCCGATCGCCATGGAAATCCCGGTACCGGCGAACTGAAGCGCAAGAACGATGTAGCGCGCGATCAGTCCCATGGTGACGCCGATCAGCATTTCGGCGCCGATCAGGAGAATATAGCCGCTGCCGCCGCCCTGAACCCTGGGATAGATCGTATCCCACATGACGGGCAGCAACGCCATCGAGACAGCGACGGCGAGAAGCAGCCGGATCTGCACCGGAACGCGAAAACTGGAAAACCCCGGAAGCACCATGATGCACGCGCCGATCCGGCAGAAGGCCGCGAAGAGCGCCAGTATCGTGCCTTGCGGATCCTCGATCACGAAATCGAGCCGAGAAGCTTGACTTCGATGCCCTTTGCAATCTCGACGTGGGAGAGCACCGGCAGGGTGGCGAAGATCCGCTCGACGATCATGCGGACATAGGGCCTGGAGTCCGGCGATGTGACAAGTACGAAGGGAACGCCCTTGTCCATGTGCTCGCGCACCACCTTGGTGGCCTCTTCGGAAAACTCCTCGAGCATTCGCGGATCAATGTCGAATTCGATCACCTCGCCCTTGGGATCGCGCTTGAGCGCCTGATGGAAAGCAAGATCCCACCGGTTGCCAAGCCGGAGAACGTTGAGTTGTCCGTTGCGGGCGATATCGCCGCAAAGCTGCTGGGCCATGCGGATGCGGACGTGCTCGACGATCTGCTCGGTCTTGCGCACATGCGGGGCGAGTTCGGCGACTGCTTCGAGAATGAGATGCAGGTTGCGGATCGAGACGCGTTCGGCGAGCAGCAGCTTGAGAACCGCCTGGAAGCCGGAATAGGACATGTGCGATGTGCAGATCTCGTCGGCGAGCTTGCGGTATTCAGGGTCGAGCCTGTCGATCAGGATCTTCATGTCCTTGTAGGACAGCAGTTGCGGCAGGTTGTTGCGGATCACCTCGGAAAGATGGGTCAGCACGACGGAGACATTGTCGATCGGCTGAAAGCCATCGCGCTTGAGATCTTCGGCAAAGCTCTCGGGAACCGATAGCGCCGGCAGTCCAAACGCGGGCTCGCGGATCTCATCGCCCGGAAGCGAAGGCCGGCGGGCGCCGGCAAGCACGACCATCAACTCTCCCACCCTGAGATCATTGGCGGCCACCGTGGTGCCGTGAATGCGGATCTGGTAGCTCTTGTCCTTGATCGAGATATCGTCGGTGACCTTGATTTCAGGGACAACGAAGCCGAACTGGGTGGCGAATTTCTTGCGCATCTTGGCGACGCGGAATGCCAGTTCCTCATGAGACCCGAGCAGCTTGGTGGCGACCTGCTTGCCAAGCACCAGCTCGATTTCCGCGGTCTTCAGGATCGACTTGACCGAATCCTTTTCCTTGTCTTTTTCCTCTTGCTCGCTGCGGTGAACTTCCTGCGCTTCGGCGCGGGCCTTGCGATCGCGCTGGCGCGGAATTAGCCAGCTGCCAAAGGCCATGACCGAAGCCAGGAACACGAATGGCAAGAACGGCAGGCCGGGCATCAGCGCGAGCAGGAACAACAGTCCCGACGCCGCGAACAGCGCGCGCGGATAACCGGCCAGCTGATCGATCACAGCTTCATCGGTGGTGCCGAGCTGACCGCCGCGGGAGACCAGCAGGCCGGCGGCGAGCGAAACGATCAGGGCCGGGATCTGGCTGACCAGTCCGTCACCCACCGACAGCCTGACAAAAACATCCGCCGCCTCGCCAATCTGCATGTCGTGGCGGGCATAGCCGATGATGACGCCGCCAAACATGTTGATGCCGGTGATCAGCAGACCGGCGATGGCATCGCCACGCACGAATTTCGAGGCGCCGTCCATGGAGCCGAAGAACGAGCTTTCCATCTCCAGTTCGCGACGGCGGTCGTGCGCCTGCTTGTCATTGATCATGCCGGCTGAAAGGTCGGCGTCGATGGCCATCTGCTTGCCGGGGATGGCGTCGAGAGTGAAGCGCGCGCCGACTTCGGCGATGCGGGTCGCGCCCTTGGTGATCACGATGAAATTCACCGTCACCAGAATGAGAAAGACGATGACGCCGATGACGAAATCACCGGACATCACCATCTGGGAAAATCCGCCGATCACCTGTCCGGCGGCATCGGGACCCAGATGTCCTTCCGAAAGAATGACGCGGGTGGTCGCGATGTTGAGCGAAAGCCGCATCATCGTCGCGATCAGCAGGATGGTGGGGAACGAAGAAAAATCAAGTGGCCGTTTGATCCACAGCGCCACCATCAGGATGAGAACAGAGAAGGCGATGGAAAACGCCAGGCCGAGATCGATGAGAAAAGCCGGAATCGGCAAGAACAGAATCGAAAGGATGACGACAATGCCGAAGGCAAAGCCCATGTCCTTTCCCTGGAAACTTGTCTTCTGGATCGCCAGCGCCTGCGGATCGGCCATTGTGTGCGGAGCTCCGGATCACAGCGCCGGCATCATGCGAGCGCAATTGGTGAGCCGGACCGTAAGAGGCGAAGCTTGCGCGAAGGTGGCAAGGCAGGTCCTGTCCTGACGAAAGCATCCACCGGCGCTGCATCCGAGCCGATAACGGGCGTCCTGCCGGATATTTGCGGAAATGCGCTGATGCGGCTCGCACTCAAACGGGATCAGGAGACGCGCACCAGATCTCCGGCCGTGCGTGCAGCTGGTCAGAAACCGGTTTCGATGCGCTGGAAGACGACGTTGGTGAAGGTCGATATCTGCGCGCCCACGAAGGGCGCGGAAACTGCCACGGTGATCAGAATGGCGACGATTTTGGGCACGAAAGTCAGGGTGATTTCCTGAACCTGGGTCAACGCCTGGATGAAGGCGATCCCGACACCGACGAACATCGCCACGAACACGGCCGGTCCGGAAGAGACCAGCACGGTCCAGATCATGGTCTGGACAATATCAAGGGCGTCGGCTTCGTTCATCTCAGGGCATTTCCATGATGGGCGAGAACAAACGGAGCTTGGGCCCGCCTGCCGGACAATCTACCGGATCGTGACACCGGAAGTTACGGCGACTTCCACGCCGCTGGCAAGCACGGCGGTCAAACCGCTGTCAGTTACGCGGACCTCATTGACCACACCGGACACGGCCTGGTCAGCGCTGGTCAGCGAGCGCCCGATCAACGAGCCTGCCTGACTGAGATTGGATGATTGCAGCAGCATTTCCAGGTTCTTGTTGGTCTGGATCGTCTGCTCGACCTGGCTGAACGTCGCAAGCTGCGCGATCTGTTCGGTCGCGTCCATCGGATCGGTGGGATCCTGGCTCTTCATCTGCTCCACCAGCAGGGTGAGGAAGGTATCGTAATCGATTCCGGTCTTCTTGGCGGCTGCGTCTGCTGCCGAGGTGGTTGTGGCGGCTGTGGTAGTTGAAACTGCGTTTACGACCATGGTGCGAGCTCCCTGCGGATTTGTTCGATGGTGCCGACCGGCATATCCGAAGTGTTGAGGACCTGCTCCTCGGTGGGATACAGCGCACGAATAGCCTTGAGCGCCTCGAATGCGCGGCCCTGGGTGACCATGCCGTCAATGTGCTTGAGTTCGGTGAGCACTTCGTCGTTCTTGAAGCAGGCCAGAAGCATGACCACCGATTTGCGGAACATGTTCATGGCCTGGTCGGCACCTTCGGGATTGATCAGCATCATCTGAACGATGAAATAGAGCTGCCGTAGCGGCGTTGTGGCCTGTTCGGGCTGTAGCACGTGGTTTTCGAGCAGGAAGGTCACGTCGTTGAGAAACTCCAACGCCACCTTTCGGTCGACCCGGAGTACGGCTCCGTTGATGAAGATGCGTTCGCCTGCCTTTAAAGAAATGCGCAGTGAACTTTTCATTTCAGCCCGTCCCTGATGATGATTGAAATATCGATGATGCCCTGAAAATTTTCCGACTGGCGCAACCTGATGCGCTCGGCTTCCCTGATAATCCAGATCCCTATCGAGATGAGATTGGCCCGGAGTTCCTGCGACAGTTGATTATCAGGCGAGGCCAGGTCTTCGACGAAACGCACCCAAAGACGGCTGACGAAATAGACCGCTTCAATGGCGTCGCGGGATTCAAGCCCATTGGTCTTGGCAGCGGTCAAAAGCGAGATGGAATGGTTGATTGCGCCTCGTTCACGCTCACGCGCTTCGGCAACCCCATCCTCCTGCACATCCGCATATGAAAACTGGTACATTCAGACGCCCTTCATGTTTGTCCACTTTGCCCGGCAACCCCAGGCCACGCTGTTATAAGTAATTGACCAGACTCATCTGCTGTATCCGGGCGGTGAGCGCGTAGGACGTCTCTACCTGATCCAGCAATGTCTGCATCCGTGTGGAAGCCTCGTAAGCATCCACGCCTTCCATTTCGTCCAGATACAAGGTGATGATATCCATCTGGGATTCCAGCGCGTCATTGGCTTTGGCAACCCGGTTTTCGGACACACCGAGATTGCTGCGCTGGTTGTCGATACCGGTTACAGCCTGCCCGGCATACTCGATTGCCTTGGTATTGACGACGTTGCGGACCTCACTGGTGACCGGCGACCCCAGGAGCTCGATGCCGATAACTGCCGCCAGTGCGAATTTGCGCATGCCGTCGGAATTTGCGTTGACGCTGGATTCGACCACCTCATTGCCCAGGATCCGGCTAGAAATATTTGTGTCGGATGCACTGGACCAATTCGTGTTCCAGTCGGCTCCCATAAATGCCGGTTCAAGATCGTTGGTAATGAAGTCTTCCATGTCAGCGGCTGTGATGCCTGCGGCTTGCGGATCATTCTGGGAGAAACCGAAACGGCCCACGAACATGGTGTCAAATGCCGTCTTTGCCGCTGAACCGGCTTCAAAATAGTCTGCAACGGGCTTGGTGTTGGTGTTGATGCCGGAGAAAAGATACTCGCCGTTGGACGACGTGTTGGCGGCCACATTGAACGAGCCGAGTGAAGATTCAACATCCCGGCGCGCAATCTGAAGATTGTTGGCATCATCGGAGCCGTTGACCGTGATGAAGGCTTCAAGCATCTGCTGCGCGCTGTCGGCCATCAGGTCGAGCGCCAACTGGGACGCGGACATCCGCTGGGTCACGAGCGCATTGGAATCCTGGATGGTCTTCAGGCGGGAGACATCCTGGTTTAGCGATACGCTGTTCGACGTTTTCGCACCCAGGGCCAGTCCTATATCGTAATAGCGCCCGGTGACGATTTCGGTCTGAAGCGTTTGCACTTCATTCTCCCCGCGGGCGATTGTCAGCCGCATCGAGTTCTGCATCGCAAGATTGGATACGAAGCTGGTTTTCATGGCCTTACCCCGCCGCCGCCATAAGCGCGTTTAGCATTTCGTCGACAACTGAAATCAGGCGGGCCGAAGCCTTGTAGGACTGCTCCAGTTCAAGCAGCAAAGACAACTCTTCATCGAGGGAAACGCCGGTCGCGTTTGACAACGCTTCGGTCGCCCGGAAACGCGTTGCTTCGCGCGTTTCGTGGGCTGACGCTGCTTCGCTGCGATTGAGTTCAAGCCATCCGACCGAGTCGGCGGCAAAATCCAGAACACTCGAGGAAGACGAAAGTCCGGCAGCCGGATCGAATGCCATGGGTTCCTCCAGCGCCAGCACATAGCTGTCCAGAAGAGACGAGAAGCCGGCGCCTCCCCCTGGATTGGCATTGTAGGAAGCGCCGTTGATGCCGCCATCGCGCAGCAATTGCGGATCGCCGCCAAGTGATTGAACCAGGGCCGGATTGACCGTGATGCTGGCCGCGATGCCTGGGACAATCGTCGCGCCGCTGGGAACCGTGCCGCCGCTCCAGGTGAAAAGTCCTGGCGCATCGGGCAACACGGGAACCGCTGACTGATCTGTCTCGGCGAAAGTGACGACGAGCGCTCTCGCCATCTCGTCGAGCTGGTCCTGAAGGGCCGGTGCGTAGTCGTCGCGGATCTGCAGCAGCGCCTGCAACGATCCGCGCGCTGTGGTGGTCGCGCCTTCACCCGCGGCCAGGGCCACGCCATCGATATAAACTGAATTGCCATCAATGCCGGCGGCGAATCCGGACGACGATTCAAATGTCACCGGCCTTGCCACCGATTCGAACAAGGTAATCCCGCTGGAGGTATAGAGCGCCATGTCATTGCCGGTCCGGGTAACCGTGGTCACTCCGACGATTTCGGAAATCTGCTTGAGAAGCGAATCCCGTTGATCGAGTTCGGCGCTGACATCCTTGCCTGTTTGCGTGCCGCTGTACACCGCCTTGTTGTTGGTCTCGAAATCCGCCAGCAATTCGTTGAGCGTATCAACCTGGCGCTTTATCTCCTGATCAGCCTGAAGCCTGGCGTCCTGGACCGCTGCGGACGCATCCCGCAATCCTGCTGCAGCTGTACTGGCGTCCGCCACGGCGGTTTGCGCCAGTGTGCTTTCGCCTGGTTTGGCCGCGTAGCCCGACAGCGTATCGCGCATTGTGGCGATCAAGGAGACCGGCGCGCGCTCATAGTCGTTGCCGCCGAAGGAATCCTTGAGGCCGGATAGCCCGTTGAGCAGGGTGTCCTGACCACTCGCGGTCGATGTGCTGGTCATGGAAGTGCGGAACAGAACCTCGTCCTGAGCCCGCTGTATGGTGACAACTTGTGCGCCGGCCAGCGATGTGGCCAGCGCCGCGTTTCGCCGCGAGTATTCGGTGTTGGACGCATTGGAGATATTGCTCGACAAGATGTTTGTCTGCGTCGCGTAATTCGACAAGGATGTCTGCGCCGAATTGATCGCCGATGATAAAGACATGCGTTAGCCTTTCTGTCGTCCCAACCGCGGATCTATCGTTTGAGGTTAACGAGCACATCCATCAGATCGGAACCTGTCTGGAATACCTTTGAGTTGGCGGTGTAACTGCGCTGCGATGCAATCATGTCTGTCAGTTCCTGCGCCATATCGACATTCGAGCTTTCCAGCGCACCGGAAACGATCTGGCCAAAGCCGCCAGAACCGGCAAACCCGGTGGTGATGACCCCGGAATCCACGCCTTGCTGATAAACGTTGCCTGCAATCGGCTGGAGCTTGTCCGGGCTGGAAACGCTGGCAAGCGCGATGCGATAAAGCGGTTTGAGTTCGCCATTTTCCTGCTTGGCGAAGATCGTGCCGTCATCGGAAATCACCACATCGCTGACAGCGCTCGGCGAATTGCCGTCGACGTCGGCGTTCTGCACCGTGAAGCTGTAATCGAGCTGGGTCATGTCCGACAGGTCGATTGTCAGAGCATCACCGCCAGGCACGGTCAGCGCAATATCGGTCGGGCTGGTTGACGCCAGCAATCCCTTGTTCAACGGATCAAAGGTCAGCGTGGTGGTTGCCAACGCAGCCGAAGCGTACGGGAAGGACGTCCCGGGAGTGGCGCCGTCACGGTCAAAGACCGAGACTTCCCAGGTGTTATCGGCTGTCTTGGTGTAATAGAAATCAAGCAGCACTTCACCACCAAGATTATCGTATGCCACCAGCGAACTCTTGTGGGAGTACTCAGCGGTTGCGGTGTTTGTGGACGGAAGGTCTGCTGCCGGAACAATCGCCTCGCCGGCGTCAAGATTGGCCGAAAAGATACCGGTCGTGGAAGGGTTGGCCGTAAGGCTGCCAGATGAAATGTTGACCGGAACCAGGCCATCGAAGCCGTTGACCACGGGCGCGGGTACACCACTTTCGTAGTCGTATCCGAGCAATGTGTAACCGGCGGCGTTGACCAGATTGCCATCGCCATCGGGCACGAAGGATCCGGCGCGGGTCAGGAAAGGGATGCCGTTGCTGTCCTCGACGATGAAAAAGCCGTCACCATCGATCGCCAGGTCCGTGCTTGAGGATGTGAATTCGAGAGTGCCCGGCTCGGAAACCGCATAGCGCACATCGGTCGAAACGGCGCCGGAATTGTAGGAGCTGTTGGCACCTGGCAAGACCAGCGACGAGAACTGAACCGAGGCCTTTTTGTAGCCGGTCGTGTTGGCGTTGGCGATGTTGTCGGCAACCGTGCTCAACCTGTTTGCCTGAGCGTTCATCCCGGAGGCGCCGGTGCTCATCATTCCATAAAGGCTCATCGCTTCATCCCTCGTTTTCTACGGAGTTCCAGACTAGCTGGCGGGCCTTGCGTGAACCTGTTTCCCTGAGCGCTGGAATTGATCAAAGACCGAGTTCATACAGCCGGTGATGACAGGTTCAATTCCAGTCGATCAGGTAGCCAAGGAACCGCTTGGAATCGATCGGATCAAAGCCGAGGCGCTTGCGCAGTTTCTTGCGCAGTTTGGAGATGTGGCTTTCGACCACATTCTCTTCGACGTCCTCGTCAAAGATGCCGTAGATGGCATTGAATATCTGCTGTTTTGTCACTCTGCGTCCGCGGTTGGCGACCAGATATTCAAGAATGCGCCGCTCGCGCCTTGGAAGTGCGAAAGTCTGCTCTTCGATCTCCGGATCCCGCCCGTCTGAAAAGACGCGGATGGGACCGATGTCGACATGGTTCGTCAAGGTCTTCAGACGCCGCCTGATAGCCGCCGCCCGGGCCAGGATTTCACGCGGGTGAACCGGCTTGCGCACAACATCGTCGACACCGCTGTCGAAGAACGCCAATGTCGATTCAAGCGAAGGTGTATCGCTGACTGCGATCACCGGAGCCTGCGAGCGATCCCGGATCGCCCTAGGGAGATCCAGGGTCTGGGAACCCTGGCCGATCAGGAAAGCCTCTACGGCCTCCAGATCCGAATCCGCTGCGGTAATTACCCACTCGCCGAATTCAATCGAATCAAAACTGGCTGACGGCACACCTTCCCGCCCGAAAAGGGAAGTGTACCCGTCTTTAACCAATTGCCTGTCATCAACCACTACGATCATTCGTCCGCCTCCGAATCAGTGTGGTGCCACGTTACCCTAGACCTACGAAGGCGCTGATTCTGGGTAAACTATGAATTTCGGAGGGTACCTTTTAAGAGTTGATTAACCATGTTTTCCACTGATTTGGCCATATCTTGTGGATATCCGGTGGAGAACAACTATTTTTCCGTGGAAACGTTAACAGAAAGTTAATTTTTCTCTTGCAGTGTTAACCTTTGCCAAATTGTTGACAAAATTGGTTTTGACTTCGGCAGCAAACAATTTTCGTGCTTAGGTTGTGTCAACCGCAGAATGATTTGGCCTGAGGCGTCCATGCCCCGTAACCGGTGGCGACGAGATTTCCGATCACCCGGCAGACATAGCGTTTTTGGGCAGGATCGTTGTTCGGGCCGGCATGATAACGCGCAACCGCCATCGTCCAGGTTTCATGACGGGCATGAAGCCGGGCAAGAAATCGCGCGGCGTATTCGACATTGGCGTGCGGATCAAGCATTGCGTTCACCGACCTGAATTCGGCACCATGATAATGATGGTTGATCTGCATGCAGCCCAGATCAATCAGGCTTTTTCCTTCCGCACGGGCGCGCTCGAACTCCCTGACCGCCTCGCTACGGCTTTTTGCATAGACCGTTCGACCCTCTATATTCAGAGCATAAGGATAGAGCGCGCCTTTCCGTCCGGTCTCGGTCAGGCCAACGGAATACAAAATGCCGGGCGGTACGCCGTAGACCCGCGCCGCGTTCAGGATCTCCGCTTCGCAAACGCCGGCCGCAGCTTGCGCGGGGCGCAATCCCGTGTCCTCAAAGATAAACGCCGTCAGTACGGCCAGAGCCAGAATACGGAGTTTGTTCACGGCCCTGTCCCCCATGCTGATTAGATCCCTGTCGACCGGCACCGTCGCCATTGTTTCCACGGCCCGAAGATTGCGCGTCTCCGGAACCAGACCCCTGGAAATTGCCCTGGAATCCTTGTTGCTGCGCCTGGTTCGCCGGGCGATCGGCTGAAGCCACATGCTGGATCGTGATCTGTTCAACGGCAAAGCCCTGGGCTCGCATGGCCTTCAGGATGGATTGATTGTCATCGCTGAGTTGGCGATAGGCCGCTGCTGTCTCGACCTTGATCGATACCGACAGCTCCTCTCCCGAAAGTTTCAAGACTGCGGTCACATTGCCGAGCGACAGGGGATTGAGTTGAAGCTTGAGCGTATGCAGCATCTGGCCGGTTTGCGGCTGGGCGGCCGCCGCAGCCTGAGCCGGCGCCGTGCGCTGCGCGGCGAGTGCGGCGTCTCCTGCCTCGATCAGTGACCGGGTCAGCATCTGGGCATTGCCGGTCAAGGACTGTGACGGCATGAACCGGCGCGATTCACTCACCTCGACATTGGCGATCTTCGGATTCACGGAGTCTTCAGCCGACCGGACCGCTCCGGCGCTTTTTCGCTGCGCGCCGTCGGCAAGCCGGTCATCAACGCCCTGACTTTTCGAACCGGATCCAGCAGACGGTTCGTCCGCGATCCCCAGAGACCGAATTGCCTCCCTGGCTTCACTTGAAACCTTCTCTCCCTTAGCAGCGGTTGCGGCGGGCTGCGGTTTGGCAGGCGCCTGCGCTCCCTGTCCCATGCGGCCGTTTCCACCCGGCTGTGCGGCCACGACCGGGCCTGATGTCTGTGCTGCCTGATTGGCTACGACTGGCGTGACAACTGCCGAGGCCGCTGTGGCGTCAGCTCGGGTGCCGGTCTTGGCCGGCTCCGGTTGCGGGCTGTGTTCCTCCGGCAGTGGATCCTCGTCATTCCTGACCGGCGCCTGCTTCGCCTGGGCCACGCCATCCTCCGAAGGCACGGGGTTCGCCCGAACCACACCATCCTCCGGCTGCCCGGTCTCCGTCACATCGGCGGATTCCGTGGCAGGCGCTTGCTTCGGCAACTGGACGGCTCCGGGTGCGACGGACACGATTTCGTCCGCGGTCGCGTCAGCATCAACAGCTTTGTCACTCTCCAAAGTCTGCAATTGTGCCGGCTCTTCGCCGTCCGCAGCCATTTCGGCTTCACCGGCGGCGGCCGTGCTGGACATCAGGCCGGCCAACAAGGAGAGGATTTCATCGGATTGGGCCGTGGGAGCGGGTGTCACCGCGTCCGGACCATCCACTTCGGCGTCTGCTGCGACATCGGGTGACCGATCGGGGTCATCCTTGTGTTCCAACGAATCGGTTTTCGCGGGCACGCTGCGCTTCTGGCCCGAGAGCACCGAGGAAAAAGCATCATCCGCGGCGTCGGCACCGGTGGCGTCGGCTTCCGTTCTGACAGGCGAGCGTACCGGCACTTGCCGTTGCAAAACTATATCCAAGGCACTCACGACCCTTTATCCTCTTCTACGCCCTCAAGCAGCTTGTCTATGCGCTCAAGTGTTTGCTTGCGATCCGATACAAACCCCCGGAAGACTTCGTCCGCGGCGGCGGTTTCCTCGTCTATCTCGGCTTCGCCATCCCTGTTGTACGAAGAATTCGCGCTGACATTCTCGCCTGCGGCAAGCGGCCGGCTATCGGTGTCATTTCCAACCCCCGATGTGTCCATATTGGGCGAGAATGCTTGTGTGAGGCTGTTCGGGTCGGGCTTTCGCAACACCTCTGCGGCAATGATCTGGGCTGCCTCCCGCAATGCCCGATCGCGCCCGGAGAGTTGGCGCCCTGGCATCGCATTGAGCCGGGCCAGAACACCATCGACGCCATCGGTCGGAATTCGGGCCATGCCCGAATAGAGATCCGCAAGCGCTTGCGGCGCGCTGTCGGTGGGACCAAGCAACTCTTCCGCCTTGCCGGAGGCAAAAACAGCCAGATCCCGCAGGCCCGAGATAGCCGCCTTTCGGGCGATGCGCAGATAGACTTCCCGTTTGCGCGGACGATCCATGAACGACAGGATTTCGCTCAACCGCTCGTCGCCAACCTTGCCGTAGTTGAGTACCACCAGATCAACGAGAAGGTCAGCATACTGGCCGGCATAGGGTGAGTTGATGAAACGCCGGGCATAGAGCTGTGCGTATTTCAGGGCCTCATCCACGAGGTTCTTGCGGGCGGCGATAAACAGCGATCGGCGCAACGCGGCTTCCTCGATCAACGTTCCAGGCGCCGTAAGCCGCGCCCAATCAAACAATTCAAGCGCGGAGAGATCATTGGTGGCCGCCAGAACATTTGCCGCCACCAGGGTCATGTAGGGACCGATTTCGGTGTCCTTGTAGGTCTCGACGATCTCGGCAAGGGTTGTTTTTGTTTTTGCGGCACGGCCGTTGAGATAAGCCCGGAGCACGGTGACGACTTCATTATCGAAGTTTCCGAACTTATCCTTGATGGCAAGAATATCGAGCGTCTCGGGATTGCCGCCGCTCATGGCGTAAATCAGCGCTGCATCGACATTGCGGGGATCGTCGAAAACCTTCTGATCGGCGCTGCGCAAACGGCTTTCGATCACCCCGATCAGAAAGCGCTGCATCTCCATGGCCGAGTGATCGCCCCGGACCACGGCGTCCTGCACGAATTGAAGCGAGCGTACCAGCTTGTAGGGCTCGAGCGCCTCGATATCACCGGCCATGGCGAAATCGTTCAGGTTATCGCCGGCACCGGGTGACGAGGCCGGGGTTTCTGCGCGAGATGGTCCGTCCGGGAGGTTCGGGTCCTGTAGTCCCAAATCATGGACCTCGGCGGCTGGATGCGCTGCGGGCTGCTCCTGAGCAGATGCCCCGAACGCGAAAGTCGCCGCGAAAGCGGCGAAGCAGACAAGACCCGGGCGAAGCATGCGCGGCACGATCAGCTCCCTTCGGCCTCGACCAGGATTTCAATGCGGCGATTGACCTCGGACAACGGATTATTCGTATCCTTCAGACGCCGGTCGGCGAAGCCTGAAACCTGGACAATCCGTTCCTCCGGAATGCCGCCGCGCACCAGCATGAAAAGCGCCGAATGAGCTCGCGCCATGGACAGCCGCCAGTTGTCATCATTGCCAGAGGCAAACGGACGTGCATCGGTGTGGCCCCGGATGGCGATCTTTCCCTGCCGCTCGGAAAGTATCCGACCGATTTTCTCCATGGCTACCACCAGATCGCGTCCGGGCACAGCCGATCCCACCTGGAACATGCCGAAATCGAGCTGATCGGTGATCGACACCAGCAAGCCGCCTTCCGTCGGGGTTACGGTGATGCCCTCGGCCAGCTTGCCGACCGCGCCGCCCAGCGCCTTGGCAATCTCGTCCTTGAGCACTTCGGCTTCTGCTTCGGCCTGAACAAGCTTTTCCGCAGCTTGTTGCCGGGTCATCTCAGCCATCGCCCCTGCATCGGGTGCGGCCATAGAACTGTTGCTATTCATCCCGGCTTGCGCGGCATTGGCGCCAGCATCTTGCGCACCGGCATCGCCAGCGGACGCCAGCTTTTCAGGAAAGCCCTCAGCCTCGACCATCGACTGGCTTTCTTCCAGCGATTTGCGTTCCTGCTCAATCTGCTTGGACCAAAAATCCGGATCGAAGGGGTCGCGGTAGGCCTCGCCGCCCGACGCACCGGTGGCAGGACCTGATTGTGCCGCGCCCCCATCACCCTTTGCAGAAATATTGCTCTGGGACCCGGTTTCCTGAGCGATTTCGGCCAGCACCGAATAGGGATTTTCGAAATAGTCGGCTTCCGAATAGTCCTGCTTTTCGCCGATCGTGGTGTTTTCCTGCGTTCCGGCTTCCCCGGCCTGCCCGTTGGTGGTTTCCTCACCCTCGGATTTCGACTTGGGGGCCGTGGCTTCGCCATCGGCGGTGTTTCCGACCTGCTTGATGCCACGATCGGTCGGCTTGTCGTCCATCAGCTTGATCGGGTTGAAATAGCTCGCAACCGATGCCTTGGTTTCCTCGTTGGCGGCGTTGACCAGCCACATCACCAGAAAGAAAGCCATCATTGCCGTCATGAAGTCGGCATAAGCGATTTTCCAGACTCCGCCGTGATGCCCCTCCTCGCCGCCGCGGCGACGCTTGACGATGATGATTTCGTTTTTACCCTGGTGGGTGGTGGAAGCGTCGCTCATGTCCGGCTCTCCGCAAGAGCCTTCGCCCAGGCTGAAAGCCGTGTGGCGAACCGGGTCCGGTCAATCTCCACTTCAATGTCGAACTCGCCGGTTTCCTGAACAACGAGCTTGTCAGCGGCGGAACCAAGTGCTTCGCGCAATGCCGATACAAGCCCTTCCGGTCCTGACACGCAGATCCGGCCGGCATTCTCCAGCTCCAGAATGGCGCGAATTTCATCGGCAAGACCGGTTATGATACGGGCACGGACCGCTTCGTCGATCAACGGCACCAGCACAGCCTCGACATCGCCGGCAATCAACCCGGCGATCTCGTCATTTCTGGCAGCAATTGCCTGGGGAATGGATTGAGCGGCGTTGACTTCCAGCTCCGCACGCAACGCCTCAAGCTCTGCGGCATGGCGGCTCGCTTCAGACTGGAGTTCGCTTTGATGACGCTGCGTGAGTTCGGCGCGCACCCTTGCCTCACCCTCGGCCCGGGCTTCGGCGCGAATCGCTTCAATATCAAATTCGGGGTCGGTTGCCCGCCTGGGGGAGTCATCCTCACGCCCTGAAACCTGAAAGGCGTTGATGTGGGACAATTCGAAGTCCGGCAGAAACCGTGCAAGACTGGCCGTCATGGTCGTCTCCGGTTGGTGGCGATAGCTGGCAATAGCCGGTTCAACGTCTTTCCCTTCGTTTGGCGACCACGCCGGGGGCAAGATGCGAACACCCGGTCATCGGTCCGAAAAACCTAGAGAGCAAAACTTGCGTGGGCATGACCGCACGCCTGACCGGCCAGGTCACAAGATGTGAAAAGTTCCAAAACAGCCGCTGGACCGCACCAAGGGCAATTTTGGTGCGATCCAACTGATCCACCATGTCCGATGACCGGCGGCACGGCAGAATATGATCACTCGACCCATCCGCCATAGGTAGGGTTCCAGCTTACTGCTGGAAGAGTGACAGGATGTTTTGCGAGTTGGAATTGGCGATGGAGAGCGACTGGATACCCAGTTGCTGCTGAGTCTGCAGCGCCTTCAGTCTGGTCGATTCCTCGTTCATGTCCGCGTCAACAAGTCGGCCAACGCCCTTGTCGATCGAATCCATGAGATTGGCGACGAAGTCTTCCTGCATCGAGACGCGCTTGTTGATCGCACCCAGATTTGATGCCGCATCGGTCATCTGGCTGAGCATTGAATCCACCACCCGGATCATGTCATCAACTTCGGCATCCGATGTTGTGGATGTCAAGGCGATCGCCGCGCCGGCTGCGACGGTTCCTGAGACTGAACCGGTGTCGATCAGGTAATAATTGCGTGCCGTCGTCGTGGCCGCATCCGGATCGAGCGCGTTAGCGTCGATATCCTTGGTCAGGATGCCGAGGCTTTCATTGTTAGCCCCGATCAACGTCAGGCTGGTCACATTGACATCCAGCGTCGTGACCGTCACCAGACCATTTACGTCGCGATTGAAGCCGCCGACGACTGATTTGGTGCCGGCTACCGCGGTGGAGGTATTGTTGAGCCAGTTCTCACCGGAGAACGATGCTGATTCGGAGATCGACTGCAGCTGGTTCTTGAGCTCGGTGAGTTCCTTGTCGATCTTGGTCTTGTCGACACCGGGTTCGCGCGCCGCGACCAGCTTGGCCTTGATTTCCGAAATCACCTCGATCGAGCTGTCCATCGCGGTGTAGGCGATATCAACCTTTGCCGCTCCGAGACCGAGAGCGTCCTTCACGGTGGAAAGCGCCTTGTTGTCGGATCGCATTGTCGTGGCGATCGACCAGTAGGCCGCGTTGTCGCCTGCGTTTTCAACACGGAAGCCCGAAGAAACCCGTGCCTGTGTCGTTTCCAAATCGGAATTGATCGTCCGAAGCGTCTGAAGAGCAGCCATCGCGGCTGTATTTGTCATAATGCTGGTCATAAAAAATGCCCCAAAAATTGCCCAGGGACATACCGGCCGCTTTTCCGGTTACGGTGAATTTGCATCATGCAGCCCGGAGCATTTCATTGCCCATGCGATCCGGTTCACCGTTGGTAACTAAGGAGTAAACGTTTATAGTTAATCAACAGTTAACTCAACCCCTTGTTAACCGGCAAGTGGGTTGAGGGACCAAAAAAATCCGAACGCGAAAAGGCCGCATCGTTTCCGATGCGGCCTTTTGCAGTTTGCGCCGAGCGAAGCCGCCATGGGCGGCTCCGGAGTGGCTCGTTCTTAACGGAACAGCGAGAGGATGTTTTCCGAATTCGTATTCGCGATGGAAAGCGACTGGATGCCCAGCTGCTGCTGGGTCTGCAGCGCCTTCAACCGGGTCGATTCCTCGTTCATGTCCGCATCCACAAGACGGCCCACGCCGCTGTCGATGGAATCCATCAGGTTTGACACGAAGTCGTCCTGCATCTCAATGCGCTTGTTGACGGCACCAAGGTTGGAGGCGGCGTCGGTCATCTGGGTGAGGATCGAGTCAACAACGCGGATCATGTCATCGACCTCGGTATTCGTGGTCGTCGCGGTCAACGCGATCCCGGCACCCGCTGCCACGGTTCCGGTGGCTGAACCGGTGTCGATCAGGTAGTAGTTGCGAGCCGTGGTTGTCGCCGCATTCGGGTCCAGCGCATTGGCATCGATATCCTTGGTCAGGATGCCGAGGCTTTCGTTGGCAGCACCGATCAGCGTGGTCGAAGTGGTGTTCACATCGAGTGTGGTCAGCGTCACAAGGCCGCCGGAATCACGATTGAAGCCGCCAACAATGCTTTTGGTACCGGCTACCGCGGTCGAAGTGTTGTTGAGCCAGTTTTCACCGGAGAACGATGCCGATTCCGAGATCGAAACGAGCTGGTTCTTGAGCTCGGTGAGCTCCTTGTCGATCTTGGTCTTGTCGACGCCAGGCTCGCGGGCCGCAACCAGCTTGGCCTTGATTTCGGACACCACGTCGATCGAGGATTCCATACCGGTATAGGCAACGTCGACTTTCGCGGCGCCGAGGCCGAGGGCGTCCTGCACGGTGCCCATCGCCTTGTTGTCAGAGCGCATGGTGGTTGCGATCGACCAGTAGGCGGAGTTGTCGGATGCAGTATCAACCTTGTAGCCCGAAGAAATACGGTTCTGGGTTGTTTCCATGTCGGAGTTGATCGAACGAAGAGTCTGCAGTGCAGCCATCGCCGATGCGTTTGTCATGATGCTTGTCATACGAGTGTCCCTTTAGACAGGTAATTACACGGGACATACCGGGCTTTTTATACCGGCAACAACGGAGAAGCATCATGCCTATCGCCTCCGGTTACTTCCGATCAACGACCCGTCATTTCTTGAAGGCCATTAATGACTGATTATGGTTACCGAAGATTTAATCGGATCGGGTGGTTTTACTTTTTCTCCAAGATAAAAAAACGCCGGGGATTTCTCCCCGGCGTTCGATTGTCGATCAGCCCCTGGTTGGAGCCTGACCTGCTGTTAACGGAACAGCGACAGGATGTTCTGGGAGTCGGAGTTGGCGATTGACAGCGCCTGGATGCCCAGCTGCTGCTGGGTCTGCAGGGCCTTCAACCGGGTTGACTCTTCGTTCATGTCTGCATCCACCAGACGGCCGACACCCTTGTCGACGGCGTCCATCAGGTTGGAAACGAAGTCTTCCTGCATCGAGATGCGGCTGTTGACGGCGCCGAGGTTGGAAGCGGCGTCGGTCATCTGGGTCAGCATCGAGTCAACGGCACGGATCATGTCGTCAACCTGAGCATCGGTCGTCGTTGCGGTCAGAGCGATCCCGGTACCCGATGCAACGGTACCCGTGGCGGAACCGGTGTCGATCAGGTAGTAGTTGCGAGCCGTGGTTGTTGCTGCATTCGGGTCCAGCGCATTGGCATCGATATCCTTGGTCAGAATGCCGAGGCTTTCGTTGGCTGCACCGATCAGCGTGGTCGACGAGGTGTTCACATCAAGTGTCGTGACGGTCACCAGGCCGCCTGAGTCACGGTTGAAACCGCCGACGATGTTCTTGGTACCGGCTGCTGAAGTCGAGGTGTTGTTGAGCCAGTTTTCACCGGAGAACGATGCCGATTCCGAGATCGAAACGAGCTGGTTCTTGAGCTCGGTGAGTTCCTTGTCGATCTTGGTCTTGTCGACGCCAGGCTCGCGGGCTGCAACCAGCTTGGCCTTGATTTCGGAAACCACGTCGATCGAGGCTTCCATACCTGTATAGGCGACGTCGACTTTCGCAGCGCCGAGGCCGAGAGCGTCCTGAACAGTCGACATTGCCTTGTTGTCGGAGCGCATGGTGGTTGCGATCGACCAGTAGGCGGAGTTGTCGGATGCGCTTTCCACCTTGTAGCCCGAAGAAATACGGTTCTGGGTGGCTTCCATGTCGGAGTTGATCGAACGAAGTGTCTGCAGGGCAGACATCGCCGAGGCGTTGGTCATGATGCTTGTCATGGGATTGTCCCTTGTTATTACGAGATACTTGAGAGGGACATACCGGGCTTATTGGTTTACCGGTCACGGCAGTTCGGCGTCATGCCTGTCGGAACCCGATTGCTTCACGAAAGGGTTCCTTCCCGTCGTGTTGGCACAATAATCCCAGTCACGGCTTTCAAACTAATTAATTGAAAGCAAATTTTGCAAGTAAATTCAATATGGTTAACCGCTGGTAAAGGATTTGACTGCGTCTGACATCAAGATGATGCGCAATGGTTGCCGTGCCACCTGAAAATGATGCCTTGAAGAACTTGAAGCATGACGCACAAAAGACTGCCGCAGTCTTGCAGCAACTTGATGCAAGGACTGGCTGCAAATTCGCGTCGCCTTACAGCATCATACGAAAGAGCGGACCAGACTGCCAACAAGCAGATTCCACCCGTCGATCAGAACAAAAAACAGGATCTTGAACGGCAGCGAGATTGCGGTTGGCGGCAGCATCATCATGCCCATCGACATTGTGATGGTGGCAACCACGAGGTCGATCACCAGAAACGGCAAAACGACGAGAAAGCCGATTTCAAAGCCGCGCCTGATTTCCGAGATCATGAACGCGGGAACCAGTACCCGCATGTCGATTTTGCCGGCGGTCTCCGTCGACTGCCCGCGTTCAGCGGCAATATCGATGAACAGCGTGAGATCCTTGGGGCGGGTGTTGACCAGCATGAACTCCCGGAACGGATCGGCGATCAGCGAAATCGCCTCCGTTTCGGTAACCTGGTTTTCGAGCAGAGGGTTGATGCCCTTGTCCCATGCCTGGTCAAAGGTCGGAGCCATGACATAGAAAGTCATGAACAGCGACAAGCTGACCAGGATCATGTTGGCGGGAGTGGTTGCCAATCCCATGCCGGACCGGAGAATCGCGAAAGCGATGATGAACCGCGGAAAACTGGTCACCATGATCAGGATTCCGGGCGCCACCGACAGCACGGTCAACAGACCGAAGGTGCGGATGATCCAGCTCGCGACCGAGCCATCCAGCGGGGTCTGCAGCAAATTCGGGTCTATGGCCTGTCCGTGGGCCGCCGTTGCAATAACCATCATGGCTGCAAAGGCCGTGATAAATCGAATCATTCGATCACAAATGTCCTCAAAAGGAGATCATTGACGCGGCCCTGGGACCGCAATTTCACGCGTTCACGCAAATCTTCACGCAAATACTGGAAACCACGGGGTCCCTCGATCTGCTGCAGGGACACAGTACGCAAATAGGCAAGAATATCGTGGTGGATCTGATCGGCGAGTTCGCTGTCCGGGCTGCCTGTGAACACCAGCGACACCTCGATACGAATCCAGTTGTCGGAAGGATACGACAGATTTGTCGTGATCGGATCAAGCGGGACGAGGTTTTCGCGCGTTTTGGTTGCGTCACGGCCTTCGCCAGCGCCTTCGGCGCCAGCAGCAGCGGTCTCCTCCGGCTGGTCTACCTGCGGCGCAAGAACGCCGCCCAGCACCCAGCCGCCACCTGCGGCGACAAGGCTGAGAACCAGCACAACCGCAGCCATGACAATCAGACCGGACTTGCCTTTGCCTTTTCCACCGGTGTTGTCTTCAGTGTCAGCCATGGCTCCGCCCGTCAGATCGGGGAGTAGATGTCGACGAACTGCTGTCCAACCGGCGGCTGCTGGACTTCCGTCAGCCTTCCGCGACCGCCATAGGACACCCGCGCTTCGGCGATCTTGTCATAGGCCACCGTATTGTTGTGATCAACATCGAGAGGCCTGACAATGCCGGCCACATTGAGAATGCGGAGTTCCTGATTGACCCGGACTTCCTGACTGCCGCTGATGACCAGATTGCCATTTGGCAGAATGCCGGTCACAACCGCGGCGATGCGCAGATTGAGTTTTTCAGACCGCGCGGTGGTGCCCTGCCCCTTGGTCGCGGTATCTGAACCGTAGTTGATATCTCCGGCACCAACAGCACCGATGGTGGGAATGTTCACGCCGGCATTGATCGCGCTCGAATTGGTGCGGCTGCGGTCGGTGGCGTTGTCGAAACTGGCCTTGTCGTTGATGGCGAGATCGACGGTGAGAATATCGCCGATGCTGACCGCGCGGGCATCCTGGAACAGTTTGGAGCTCCGGTCGTCCCACAGTGAAAAACTGCCGGCGCGCTGCGGCGGCTGTTTCGGGTAGGCAGCCATCTGAGGGGTTTCGCCATAGGCAAGACCCGACCCGACGGGGCTCATGGCTGGAGCCTTGCCGATTTCCCTGAAGGTTTGCGAACCGCATCCGGCAAGTGAAAGCGCAAGAGCGGTTAAGGCGACAGCCCTTATCATGACGGATCCTTGGGTTGGTCAGGCGCCGCGGCGCTGGCGATGATGCCGGTCAAGCCGGCTGCCTTTTTTGAATCCATCTCGTTGAGAATGGCACTCGCCATTCTTGGAGAAAGTTTCATGATGATCGCAGCCGCGATTTCCGGCCGGACAATTTCGAGCTGCTGGGCGGCGGCGTCAGCATTCATGTTCTTGTAGATGTCGACCAGCTGGGATTCGGCGACGCGCATGAATTCCTCGCGCTTTTTCAGCCAATCCCGGTATTGAACGGACCTCTCGTCAAGCTGCTTGATCCGTTCGTCGACACCGGCCTGCAACGCTTCCAGTTCCCGTTTCTGCATGAGATAACGCTGGTCACGCGCGGCGTCGGCGATATTGCCGCAAAACGCACGGATTTCGTCCTCCATCGTCGGCGGCGGCGCCTGCTGCGCCAACGCTCCGGGAACAAGCGTGGCGAATGCGAGTACCGCTGCCGGTCCGAGGTTGCGGAATGCCCTGTCGAGAGGCAGATGAAGGGACAAGCTCATTGCAACACCAGTTCCGCATGCAGCGCGCCCGCGGACTTGATGCCCTGCAGGATGGCGATGACGCCGTCGGGTTTGACGCCGATCGAATTCAGGCCGGCGACCAGGGTTCGCAGATCGGGGCCGTCGATGATGGCGACCTGGCCGCCATCAACCCCGGCGGTGATGTCGGTGAGAGGTTCAACCGCGGTGACACCGTCGGAGAACGGCTCCGGCTGGACGATGGTTGGCATTTCGTTAATTTGAACCGTCAGTGTTCCATGCGTGACCGCAACTCGCGAAACCCGCACATCATTGCCGATGACAATGGTGCCGGTCCGCTCGTTGATGACGACGCGGGCGGGTGCATCGGTTTCCACGATCAGGCCCTCGAGTTCCGCTGTCAGCCGTGCAAGGTCGGCACGGGCGGGTTTGCGAACCGCCACGGAGGTCGAATCGCGGGCTTCGGCGATGGGCCCGCCGTAGCGCGCTTCCGAATAGGCATTGATCACATCGGCCATGCCGACCGCGGTGGAGAAATCCGGATTGCGCAACTGATAGACCAGCCCGTCAACCTGTTTGAAGGTCGCGGGGATTTCGCGCTCGATGATCGCACCGCCAGGCAACCGGCCCGCGGTCGCGACACCCTGCTGCAACGACGCCGCGTCACCCTGAGCCGTCACCGCGGAGACGATCACGGAGCCTTGGGCAACGGCATAAATCTGGCCATCGGCACCCGACATCGAGGTCATCACCAATGTCCCGCCGCGCAATGACGTCGCGTCACCAAGCGAGGAGACGGTTACATCGATGCGGGAGCCGAGGCTGGCGAATGGCGGCAGATTGGCAGTCACGATCACGGCTGCGACATTGTTGGCGCGCGAAGCGCCGCCTTCGGTGGAAATGCCGAGATTTTGCAGCATGGCACGCAACGACTGCTCGGTGAAGGGCGAGTTGCGCAAGCCGTCTCCGGTGCCCTGCAAGCCGACGACCAGGCCATAGCCGATCAGCTGGTTGTCACGCGCCGCCTGCAGCGAGGCTATGTCCTTGATCCGGGAGGCCGCGAAGGCGGACCCGGCCGTTCCAGGTCCCGGAACGATGCCGAAACCAAATCCAGCCATACAGAGCATGGCAAACCATAGGCAAAGAGTGCTTGCGGGCTTGCGGATCATTTCGCCGCCACCCGCACACTGCCATTGTCCATGACCGTTCCGGAGATCACCACGCCGGTCTCGATATTTCGGACGCGGATGAAATCGCCGATGGCGGCATTCTGCAAGGGCGTGCCGACCGCCGTAATGGTAAGGCCGCCGCCATTGAAAACCAGGGTGACGGGTGCGCCGCGCTCGACCGCCCAGGCGTCACGAAGGGCGGCGACCGGAATGGTGCGTCCGGGCAGAAGCGTGCGGGTCGTCACCTTGCCGATTACATCATCGGTGATTTCGGCGTAGCCGCCGCGCAGGTTCGGATTGATGACGTTGACCTCGCGCACCAACTCGGCGAGGAGTTCCTCGCCCGGATAGATGGTTCGTTGCGGCACCACAGCGGTGCCCTGCCCGGCCTGCGCCGGCAGCACAGTTCCGAGCACGCAAGCCAGAAAGCAAGCTGCGCGGCAAAGTCCGGACAAAGCTGATGTGTGGCGAAACGTCATGTTTGCCGTGCCTTTTACCTGAGGTTCTTGGAAACGACGGACGCCATTTCATCCGCCGCCTGGATGATCTTGGAGTTCATTTCGTAAGCTCGTTGCGCCGAAATCAGGTCGGTGATTTCCTTGACCGGATCGACATTGGAAGCTTCCAGATAGCCTTGCTGGATGCCGGCGAATCCCGGATCGTTGGGAATGCCCACAGTTGCCGGGCCCGAGGCCGGAGTTTCGCGGAAGAGATTGTCGCCAAGCGGTTCCAGCCCCGCCTCGTTGACGAAATTGGCCAGGGTCAGCTGACCCAGATCCTGCATTTCGGTGTCGTTGCCGATCCGGGCGAACACCTGGCCAGAGACGGAAATGACCACTTCGCTGGTCTGATCGGGAAATGTGATGCCCGGAGCAACCGTGTAGCCGTCGATGGTGACAAGCTGGCCGTCGGCATTGGTGTTGAACGCGCCGGCCCGGGTGTACTGGGTTTCCCCGTCGGGCTTTTCGATCTGGAACCATCCGCGTCCGACGAGGGCCAGATCGAGCTTGTTGGACGTGCCCACCATGCTTCCCTGAATGTGCAGATTGCGAACCGCGGACGTCTGCACGCCGAGCCCGATATGGGCGCCTTCTGGCACAATCGCCTGGTTGGAGGCGTTGGCGACGCCGGAATTGCGTTCGACCTGGTACAAAAGGTCGGAAAATTCGGCACGGGCCCGCTTGAAGCCGGTGGTGTTGATGTTCGCCACGTTGTTGGCGATGACTTCAAGATTGAGCTGCTGGGCATTCATGCCGGTTGCTGCGATGGCCAAAGCCTTCATGGCGTATTCCTCAAATTTGCATACGGGCGATTTCAAGATAGGCGGTAACCAGCTTGTCGCGGATCGCGACTGCGGTCTGCAGCGATTGTTCGGCGGTCATGATTGCGTCGACAACATCGCGTGTCGGCACCTCGCCGCGAACGGCAGCAAACGACTGGCCCTCGGCGACTTTCAGATTGTCCATCACGCCTTCACCCAGGGATTGCATGACCTCGGCAAATGAACCGGCGGCCGCCATTCCGGCGTTCGCCGCCATTTGCGGCATGGAAGCGGCGCTCGCCAGATTCGTGTCGCCCGTGCCGGGCAGCTTGGTGAGCGCGGAGGCCGCGCCAATCATGTCAATCATTGGCTGGCCCTCAGGAGATCGATCGTCATGGACACCAGTTCCCGGGTCTGCTTGACGGTTTGAAGATTGGCTTCATAAGACCGGTTGGCCTCGCGCATGTCGGCGAGCTCAATCAGCATGTTCACGTTAGGCAGCTTGACCATGCCCTTGTCGTCAGCGGCGGGATTTCCCGGATCGTATTCGATGGTGAAATCACTCGGATCAACGTCGACCCTGCTGACTTTGGCCTCCGAGGCGCCAAGGGAACGGTCGAGCTCCCAGGAAAAGCTTATGGTCTTGCGGCGATAGGCATCCGCACCGGGCGTGTCGCCGGTTGACTGGGCATTTGCCAGGTTTTCCGACAGAATGCGCATACGGGTTTCCTGGACATCCAGACCGGATGAGGCGATGCGCGAAGCCAGCGAAAGCGGATCGACAACCATTAGCGCCTCACCGTCAGAAGCATCATCCGGTGAAAGGCTTTCACCATGCCGGTATTGAGCTCGTACATGCGTTTGATTTCCCCTGTCTTGCTCATTTCGTCAGGCAGATTGACGGAATTTCCGGACGGCTGGACTTCAATATCCCGGCTGTCACGGCTGCTGACCGAACCGCGCATCGGGTCCTCCCGGATATGACCAGGCTGGGTCGCGGCCATCCGCGTCCCGGTCTCCTGAAGGACCGCGTCAAAGGCCGCGACTTCACGTGTCGCGTACCCTGGCGTGTTGGCATTTGCTATGTTTCCGGCAACGACGCTCTGGCGCACTGTAAGCCAATGCGCCTGTTTGGACGTCAGTTCGAAAAGCTGGATCGGCTGCATGACAAGTCTCCGTCCTGTGCAAGTTCGGAAGCTAGGCGATCAATCTTGTGCGTGCCTTACGAAATGCGGACCATGGTCTGAACCAGGGTCGACGGGCCATATCCAGGACGATGGCCCGATCTCGGCGATCAGTTTTGAACCACTTCGCCATTCGAGGTGACGATCACCCATTTTCCATCACGCTGCTCAAGTGTGGCGAGACGGGAATTGTCGGGCAGAACCGAGCCGATACGGACAATATACATTCCCGACCTGTCCTCTATCAGCGCGCGGCCGTTGGCGACATGCAGCAGTCGGTACTGCGGCTTGCCGGGAAACGCCTGGGTTGGAACTTCATCCAGCGCGGCGGAAGCGTTGCTGGCCTTGTCGCCGGGATTGGGAACAGTGGCGGTGACAATCGGGTCAAAAACCGAGGGTGCGACCGATCCATCGTCTTCATCGGGAATGGCAAGCGGCGAAACGTTGACAACCGAGCGGCCAGGGGTTTCCGGCAGATCCCTTGTGTCGGTGTAGCCCATGGGAGCTATTCCGAAGCTCTCCTGATGGAAAAAGACATACCATGGGAAAAACGCCGCCGCCGTGGCCAGGATGAAACCAGCAGCCACGAAGACGCGATCACCCGAGCGCTTGGGTTTGGCGACAGGACCTGGCATTTCATCGTCAAGATCCATCATATCCGTCACTGTCTGGTCCTTTCCTTGGCTGACGACGCGGCAGGAATGCCGGCCGCGGCCTTCATTGCTTCAGCCAACTCGGCGAATGCGTCGGCGCTTGGCTGTTGTTCAGGTGTCTGGCGCAACACCTCGTAGATGACCGGGGCCTGCTTGATCGCCATGTCGAGTTCGGCATCCGATCCCGCCCGGTATCCGCCGATCAGTCGCAGATCCCGGGTTTCCTCGTAACGATGAATAAGCGCCTTCAGACGCATCACCAGTTTTTCCTCATCACCTCGCCACGCCTTGCGGGCAAGGCGCGAGATCGATGTCAATGGATTGACAGGCGGGTAACGCCCTTCGTCGGCAAGCGCCCGGTCGAGCACAAGGTGACCATCAAGAATGCCTCTGGCGGAATCGGCTACGGGATCATTGTGATTGTCACCATCGACCAGAATGGAGACAATCGCGGTAATGGCGCCCGCCCCTTCCGGACCTGGTCCGGCACGTTCGAGCAGACCAGGCAACGCGGTAAAAACCGAGGCCGGATAACCGCGAGCGACCGGAGGTTCGCCCGCCGCCATGCCTATTTCCCGCAATGCATGGGCAAAGCGTGTCAGACTGTCGACGATCAGGAGCACATTCTCACCGGCATCGCGGAAATGTTCGGCTACAGCCATCGCGGTCAACGGCGCCAGTTTGCGCTGCATCGGGCTCTCGTCGCTGGTGGCGACCACGGCGACGGTCTTGGCCATGTTCGGGCCAAGCGTATCCTCGATGAATTCCCGGACTTCGCGACCGCGCTCGCCGACGAGGGCGACCACCGCCCGGTCAAAATCGGCAGCCTTGGCAAACATCGACAGCAAAGTTGATTTTCCGACACCCGACCCGGCGAAGACGCCGAGCCGCTGGCCCTGGCAAATCGGGGTGAACACATCGACAACCCTGATGCCGGTCCGCAACGGGGTGTCGATCCTCTGGCGCAACATCGATGCAGGCGGGGCTCCGGTGACAGCCCGTGACACCAGGCCCTGCGGCAGCGGCCCAAGCCCGTCAACAGGTTCACCCAGCGAGTTGATCGTGCGTCCGCACCATCCCTTGTCCGGTGAAATGCGAAATGCGCCGCGGCGCCAGACGCGTTCGCCGATCGCGGCTTGCGCCGCGCCATCCACCGGGCAGGCAACCAGTTCATCAGGTCCGAGGTTGACCACCTCGGCCAGTTTGACCGCATCACCATGGCGAAAGGCCAGAAGCTCTCCGATCCGGACATGGCGCGACAAACCTGCAATGACGCAACGTCCAGGTGCTACGGAGGTGACGGTGCCCGAAATATCGCAACCGCCCTCGGGTTTGGCGAATTCACGTATGTTTTCAGCGAGCCTGGCAAGGCCCTGGCGACCGCTCATCGCTCGGACTCCACAACAGCAAAACGGTCATTTTCCAGATTGCCATGCACGGCTTTCACCTGCCGCTTCCAAGGGTCCTGATGGCTTCCTTGAAGACATCTTCGGTCGCACTCATCATCGCCGATGCGTTTTCGAATGCACGCGATACCATGATGAGGTGGCTCATTTCCGAAACCGGATTGACGTTTGATTCCTCGGTATAGCCCTGCAACAGACCGGCGCTGGCGGTGTCAATCAGAGGTTCGGGCGGAACATTAGGCACGATGCCAAGCGATGCCTTGCGGTGAAAACCCTGCGTCAGATCAGCCTGAAACAGACCAACGGCGCCGAGCCTGGTGTCATCCTGGGTCAGGCCGCCATCGCGCCCGGCTTTCGGCGGCGAACCCGCCGGATCAAGCTGGATCGGCGCCTCGCCCGGATCGAGAACCGGATAGCCGTTGATATTGACCAGCTGCCCCGTGTCGGTGAGAGAAAAGCGGCCATCTCGGGTCAGCATGTTGCCGGTTGGCGTTTCAATCATGAACCAGGCATCGCCGCGAATGGCGAAATCAAGCTGGTTGCCGGTGGCCTTCAAGCCGCCGTTCGATGTATTGAGAAAATCATTGCCTTGATTGACGAAGGACACATCGGCGACACCGGTGTCGGCGAGGACTTCATTGAACTTGACCTCGGTGGCCCGGAAGCCGGTTGTGTTGGCGTTGGCGACATTGTCGGCCAGCGTGGTCAGGCGACGCTCAAGCGCAATCTGCGATGAAATGGCAACATAGAGCGAACCCTGCATCAGTGGCCTCCGAGTTTGAGATTGTTTATGGTGAGCATCAGGTCCGGACTGATGCCGAAGCCGGAAGACGAACCCAGCAGCAGGCTTGAATCAACGGAACTGAAGGAGGGGTTGTCGAGCTCCCAGAGCGCCGTGAACCGCTGCATGAACGTGTCGAGCTTTTCCGGATCCTTGAAGTCCTCGATGTCGATGCGGGCGTTGATCATGTCAGCCTGGCGGTCAATGTCGGTTCCGGCAAGATCGGCGGACAGGCCGAGCGCCGTTTGCACGACCTGATAAAGCGCGCTGTCTGCAAGGATGGTGTAGGCAGAACTGATTTCAGGCGCGGTGCGCTGGAAATACAGCGCCAGACGCACCCCGGTGTTGTCATCGCCGGCTTCTTCTTCCAGCGACATCCGGTGATATTTGTCGACCGTGCCCTGCTGCGCCTTGGTGAAGATGGTGGCGGTTTCACCATGGGTGGCGAAATTATAGGTTTCGGCGAATTCCTTGTATTTGGAATCGGCAAGCTGGTTGGCGAAGGCATCCTCGTTCTCGACGCCTTCGGTCAGCACCTTGCGCATGAACGCCTTGGCGTAATTCATGTCTTCAAGGCCATGGGCCTTCATGGCGTAGTTGAACACACGCGTGTCCGCCATGAATTCGTCGATGGATTTGATCTCGGATATCCGGGAAAGGTAATATTCGCTTTCCCGGGCGACTTCCGGCTGGCTGGCAATCCGCTCGAGCGAGCGCGGAAGATCCCGAGCGATCAGATTGTAGCTGGTGTATGTTGTTGTCACCGGGTGTACCCTTTCCGATCCATCAGGACGCATCGCGTGATCGCGACATGGCGCAATTGCCCGCATGCATGTTCCGGATTAGGCCACCTTGCTTGCGCGAAACTGTAGGTTGGGGACAGACCATGACACCGACGGACAGATTCAGCTTCACACAAGGCTCGAGCCGTACCACTCGCTCTGCTTAGTAATTTCCGCGGTGGTTCGTCATGAATATGATTATTGGCTTTGTCGTCACCCTGGGGTGTATTCTCGGCGGCTTCATGGCGATGGGCGGGCATGTCGAGGTGCTCAACCAGCCCTTCGAGCTCCTGATCATCGGCGGCGCCGGCGTTGGCGGTTTCATCATGGCCAACCCGGTCAAGACCATCAAGGACACGATGAAAGCCCTGGGCGAGGCCTTCAAGAACAAGGTTCCCAAGGAGCGCGACTATCTCGATACGCTGAGCATTCTCTATTCACTGATGCGCGACCTGCGCACCAAAAGCCGCAACGAGATCGAAAGCCACATCGACAATCCCGAGGAATCAGAACTCTTCCAGTCAGCTCCCACTGTTTTGAAAAACAGGGAGCTCACATCGTTTATTTGCGACTATGTGCGGCTGATCATTATCGGCAACGCCCGTCCACATGAGATCGAGGCTCTGATGGACGAGGAAATCGAGACAATCTCGACTGACAGTCTCAAGCCCTATAATGCCATGAGCACATTGAGCGATGCCTTACCCGCGATCGGGATCATCGCCGCCGTTCTCGGCGTTATCAAGGCGATGGGGGCGATCAATGAATCGCCGGCCATTCTCGGCGGTCTGATCGGTGCGGCTCTGGTGGGCACGATGCTGGGGATCTTCCTGTCCTACTGTCTCGTCGGTCCAATCGCCACCAATATCAAAATCGTGCGGAACAAGCAGAACCGGCTTTACACCATCGTCAAGCAGACCCTGCTTGCCTACATGAACGGGTCGGTTCCCCAGGTTGCACTGGAGCACGGACGCAAGACGATCTCGTCTTACGAGCGCCCCTCGATCGACGCCGTCGAGCAGGAGATGATGAACCCTGGCGGCGGCGACGCGAAAGCGGCCTGATGCGATGAGCACCGCAACCACGCACGACCTGGCAAGAACCCCGACGGACTTCGATCCGCAACTGCTCGACCTGATGACCGGGGCCAAAGGCAGCGCCGCGGCCATCGACGCGAAATGCCAAACCCTGATGAATGCGCTTGCGCCGATGTTCGCAACCGTGTTCGAAAAAGCCACGGGTGTGGAGGTTGAAGCCCGGCCCGGGGACATCCGGCAAGGCCGGCGGCGGGAACTGCTTGCGGCTCTGAAGGCCGACACGGTCTATTGCGAAGCCTCCATCGCCGACTGGTCAAAAGAAATAGCAAGCCTGTGCGGGACCAAACTGATCATCGGTCTGGTTGAATGCCTGCTTGGCGGCTCCGATCCCGATCAGCTCAAAATCGCGGCCAGGCCGTTGTCCGGAATCGAACTCGACATGTCGCTGGTGGTCTTCGAGCAGCTCAATGACAGTCTGCGCGAATTGGTGTCCGCCGATCCGAAAGCCAAGGCGAGCGTGGCCAAACCGCAACTGGAGTTGCCGGAAGCCATCGATGATCCAGTTCCGGATTTCCACGCCGCCGCCATCACACTCAATATCGGCTTTGGTGCCGTGGTTGCGCCGCTGACCCTGATCCTGCCCCAGGCAGTTCTGCTCAAGACCAAGATCACGGCGCTGGCGAAGGGCAAACAGGCCGACGCGAATGCAGAGGAATGGGCCGAACGGCTGAGCGACCGGGTTTCACAGTCGCCAATCAGCCTTCAGGCCGCGGTGGCGCTGGCGCCGCTGCCGCTTGGAGACATCAGTCGCTTGCAGCCGGGCGATCTGATTGCCTTTGCGGAAAATGGCGACATCGAGGTTACCCTGACCGCAAATGGCAAGCCGCTTTATACCTGCGCGCTCGGACGGGCGGGCACACGCTACATGGTCAAGGTCGAGAAACAGGCCGGACCTGACGAAAACTGGAAAACTGATTTTACATGAACGCGAACCTGGACGCCGCATGGCAGGCTCCGGGCAAGCTTCAAACGGGATAAGGATTCATGGCGGGCGAAAATGCACTTGATGGGGAAACTGATCCAATGGCGCAAGATGACGGCGCCATCGACGGAGCCATCGATGGCCTTCGTGGAGTATTGAAGAAAGACGCCGGCGAGGAGCCGGTTCTCACTGATGAAAGCGTGGATGGCATGGGTGGCTCGGCGGCCTTTGGTTCTGATTTTGGCGCGGACTTCGCTGACGGCGAGACCGTGGCGGAAGACAACGACCCATTCAACATCGGTGATACGGTGGATGTCGATGATATTGGCATGCCCGGCATGGGCGGCGCGTCTTTCGGCGACGATTTCGCCGCCAAGGCGGACATGGGTCACGATTTCGGCGGAGCGCCGGATACTCCGGAAAACGTCAAGACCGGCGCAAGCGGCGCGGTCAGCCGCATGGACCTTGTTCTTGGCATTCCGATCGATGTTCAGATCATACTCGGTTCAAGCCGCATGGCGGTTTCGTCGCTGATGAACCTGTCGGAGGGCGCGACCATCGCGCTGGACCGCAAGATCGGCGAACCCGTCGAGATCATGGTCAACGGCAAGCTGATCGGGCGCGGCGAAATCACGGTTCTCGATTCCGACGAGACCCGGTTTGCAGTTCGCATTATTGAAGTCATTGGCGAAGCACGGAAGAAGTCCAGCTGACATGGCAACATATGGTGAGTTCGATCCTGGAAACGCAGAGGCCGCAGGCACCCTTACTCCTTCGGAGAAGGCGGCGGCCGTGCTGCTGGCCATGGGGAAACCTGTAGCCGGCAAATTGCTGAAATTCTTCGAATACGAGGAACTGCAGGAAATCATCAAGAATGCTCAGAACCTGCGCACCATCAAGCCGCAGGAACTCGTCGAACTGGTCAACGAATTCGAGGACCTGTTCAGCGAGGGTACCGGCCTGATGGACAATGCCAAGGTAATGGAAGGCATTCTTGAGGAAGGACTTACACCCGACGAAGTCGATGGCCTTCTGGGGCGCCGCACCCAATTTGAAGGGTACGAAACATCAGTGTGGGACAGGTTGCAGGATTCAGATCCTGACCGGGTCGGCCGTTTTTTGCAAAACGAGCACCCGCAAACCGCCGCCTATATCGTCTCGATGCTGCCGACAGGGTTTGCCGGAAAAACGCTAATGCGTTTGCCGGAGGAAGCCCGCGTCGATATTGTCCGGCGCGCGGTCGAGCTGAAGGAAGTCAATCCGCGCGCAGCGCAGATCATCGAGGCCCGGGTCAGGGAACTTGTGGCAGAGATGGAGGCCGAAAGAGCCAATACCGGATCGGTCAAGGTCGCCGAAATCATGAACGAACTGTCCAAGCCGGATGTGGAATCCTTGCTGGGCGCACTCGAAACGGTATCCAAATCCGCTGTGGAGAAGGTACGTCCGCGCATCTTCCTGTTTGATGACATCATGCTGATGCCGCAACGCAGCCGCGTTACCCTTCTCAACGACATCTCGGGCGACATCATCACAACAGCCTTGCGCGGCGCCGACAACACCCTGCGCGAAGCTCTGCTTTCGGCAATCGGCGCGCGTCAGCGCAGAATGATCGAATCCGATCTCGCCGCCGGCGATGGAAACGCCACCACGCGGGAAATCGCTGTTGCGCGTCGCACCATCGCTCAGGAAGCTATACGGCTGGCGGGTCTCGACCAATTGACACTGCGCGACGAGAACGCGGTGGCCCCGGCCGAAGCCCAGGCTGCGTGAGCCTGAGCTGACATGGCTGATGGCGAAGACAAAGACAGCAAAACAGAAGAGCCTACAGAGAAAAAGATCAGGGATGCGGTGGACAAGGGCAATGTTCCCTTCAGCCGGGAAGTCCCGATTTTTGCCTCGATCCTGGCAATGCTGATTTTTCTGGTTTTCTTTCTGCCTGGCCGCGCCGGCCGTTTCGTTGAAACCTTGCGGGATCTGTTTGAACAATCGGATGGTTGGCAGCTCGATACCGGTGGCGATGCGCTGGCATTGTTTCAGGCACTGTTTTTTGAGGCCAGCGGAGTCCTGCTGCCTGCCTTTGCGCTGCTGATCGGCTTCGGCATTGCCGCGTCGGTGCTGCAGAACATGCCCAGCCCGGTGCTCAACCGGGTGCAGCCCAAACTTGAACGGATCTCGCCCGCCAAGGGCTTTGGCCGGATCTATGGCGCCAAGGGCATGGTGGAATTCGCAAAGTCGCTGTCCAAGATCGTGATCGTGTCGGCGATCGTCGCAACGGTGATGCAAGGGGAATTCTTTCAGGCCCTGGATCTGATGTTCATGGACCCGACGCTGATTGCCCCCGACATGGCGCGCCTGGCAGGCAAGGTCATCGTGGTCGTGCTGATCTGCACCGCGACGCTGGCGATTCTGGACCTGCTCTGGACCAGGTACAGCTGGCATGCCGACCTGAAGATGAGCAAACAGGACATCAAGGACGAACTGAAGCAATCGGATGGCGATCCCATCCTCAAGGCACGCCAGCGATCCCTGGCGCGGGACCGCGCCCGCCGCAGGATGATCGCCGAGGTGCCACGCGCCACCCTGGTGATTGCCAACCCTACCCATTATGCGGTTGCGCTTCGCTATGTCCGCGAAGAAGGCGGGGCGCCGGTTGTCATTGCAAAAGGCCAGGACCTGATTGCATTGAAAATTCGCGAAGTCGCAGAAGCCCATGGGATTCCGGTTTTCGAAGACCCGCCATTGGCACGCTCCATGTTTGCACAAGTCTCGGTGGATAATTTCATTCCGGCGGTGTTCTACAAGGCTGTGGCTGAGCTGGTGCACCGGATTTACTCGGTCAAACCAAAATCCAATTCTGCGGGCGTGCTTTCATGAAACAGTCTCCTTACTCGGCCGAATGGGAAAAATTTGTCGCGGATGCGATCTGCCCGGTCGCCACGGAATTACGGCTGATTGACGTTGCCGACCTGATTTCCATGTTGCGCTTTGAGCGCCATGGCGACCTCAAGGATCTGGTTGCTTCGGCAGCGGAGATGTTTTTCCTGCCTGGGACGATAAAACTCGTCATCGGCGGCGACTATATTCTGGATTGGGACGGACGGCCGCAGGTGGTGCTTGATCTGGAAATCCGGCCGCGGGGGGTGACGATCTATGCGCGTCTGACCCTGGAGCATGACTTTGGCGGGGTCGAGATCAACCATATCGCCTTTGACAATCCACACGACGATCCGCACCAAAACACCATGCTTCTGGCGACAAGCCTGCGGGCTGCGGCATTCCGGCCGTTCGTGCCGGCAATTCAGATTGCCCGCCCCCCGGCCTGACCGAATTGCCAGATTGAATCAGGCGATGATGCCAAGACGGATTGCCTTGGCGATCGCCTGAATCCGGTTGACGGCGTTAAGCTTCGTGGTCGCCGAACCCAGATAGGCATTGACGGTGTGAACCGAAAGATTGAGTCGCTCGCCAATCGCCTCGCTTTTCATGCCATTGCCGACGAGTTGCAGGCACTCGATTTCGCGCTCGTTGAGTTTATCGGTCTGGGATGCCCCTCCGAAACCCAATCTGAGCTTTTCGCGCATGACCGAAAGGGATTTGCGGTGCAGATCGATCAGCAGATCATTGTCTATCGCTGCGCGCACCGAGAAGAAAATCACATACCCATTGCCCATGGAGCCGAGCTGGGCGGGAAAGGCAAGATTGATCCCGGCACCGTCGGCGACCTGAACCGTCAGACTGGGTGGCATTTCATGACTCTGGGCTGCTTGCGGGGTAAACATCAGCGGCCGCGGCGACGAGGCCAGATGCGAGAGCAGGAACTCCGATTGTTCCTCCAACAGTCTGTTCACCATAGATTCGCTGCCCGGACTTTGCATCCGGCACTCAAGCCGACCGGGAGTAAGCAATGTCTGGGCCTGTGCGGCCAGCAAAGCGAAAGCGTTACCAGCGCAAAGCCGTTGCATGATGACAAGCTTGGGAAACAGATCGGCGGTGGAGCCCGCCCGTCCGCCCGCGCCATCATGAGAAAGATGCCGGGTCCGCTCTTGAGTGGATTGGATACCTTGGGGTGTTCCGTATGCCATCAAGACGACTCCATTTTCATATGATCCGCTGGCGAACAGCAAATGCAACGGCTTCTGAACGTGTTTTCGCTCCAGTTTTGTTCATTATACTGGTGATATAGTTGTTCACGGTGTTGCGTGATATTCCGATGATAAGGGCGATTTCGTCGCTGGTCTTGCCTTCCCCTATCCAGGAGAGACATTCCACTTCACGGTCTGTCAAATCAGAAAGTGTGTCGTTGGTGGAGACCACCTCGGGAAAACGCGAGGTGTAGTAAGCTGCGGCAAGGGCGACGTCGCGCAGACGGTCATGCGAAAGGAATGCATCCTTGCTGAACAGCAAGGCCAGCACCATCCGCGCATGCCCGGCATTGTAAGGTATCAGACACACACGCTGCGAAAAATCATCGGGCAACCCGACAGACCGGTCAATGTCCTGAAATGAGGGTTCGAAAGCCTGAAGACAGCGACGGATTTCGCTGGTTCGCGCTTGAGTATCGACAAGTGTCGCGCCAAAGGTGCGGACCAGATCGAATGGCCAGTTCGAAGTCACGATGAAATCATGGTGCCTGTCCTGGTAGAGATCCGTGCGCGCCAACAGATAACACCGAGCTCCTGCATAAGCGCTGACCAGATCCATGCCACCGGTTATATGACCGCAGCTCTCTTTGGTTTCCAGATCCTGGATAAACGCACCACGCGCAATCATCCGCCCCCCTTTCCTCGTCGTTGAGCGCGCTATTCATTACGCTCCCGCAAAGAACAACACGAACTCCAGGGAGCATGAACCGGCCATCAAGCCGACGCCAGCTGCACCCTGAAATCACGCCTCCGCCATCGTCACCCCGCATGGCGAGTCAGCGAATCAATCCATGATTGGTGTCAGTGTGACGCAGTGAACCCTAAAAACATATAGCCATTATCTGGGACTTTACAGGCCACGTTGCGCCTGAAGCGATTCGAAAGCCACGGGATCGTTGTTTGCACTGCCAATCGGCCATTTGCGCTTCAGGAGGGGCGCCAGCCCTCCCCCTTGTCTGATGTGGACAGCGGAATCGGGAGGGCTGTGTCTGGGGGGCGTCAGGAGGCCTCGGTTCAGGCTGCTTCGCTGGAGGCCCAGCTACGAAGGATTTTTGCCGCACGCTCTTCGTTTATCTCGACCATGCGGGCGAGACGCCGTTCCGGACCTTCCTTGACGCGGCGGTTGAAGGAGCCCGAATCTTCCATGGCCAGTTCTGACTCGCTTTCCTCGCCGAAGCCGAAGTCCGCGCCGAAGCCTTCCATTGGCATGGCGTTCGAACCGCCAAGCGCAGCCGGTGAGAAGTCGGGCAGTTCCAGACCATCATCCATGCCGTCTTCACCAAACTCGGCAGCGCCGCCGGCAAGCATTTTGTTGTTGCGCAGCAGAGGCCGGAAGCCGAAAAGGATGAGCAGGACAGCCACAGTGATAAAGGCGATGGCGTTGATGATGGTGCCGAGCTGTGTCTTCAAGATGTCAGCGAAGCCGGGCTGGGTGGCATTGTCGACCAGCAACTCGCTCGCCAGGAATTCCATCATGGTTACGGTGGCGCGATCGCCACGATCGGCATCCACGCCCGAGGCTGTGGCAACAATCTGCTCCAGCTCAGCCATGTAGGCAGTGGTTTGTTCAGGTGTGGGCGTGCCGCCAAGCATCGCATTGATCCGGTCCTTGTTGACCACCACGGCGATCGACAGCCCTTCAACGGTGTAGCTGTTGCGCACGGTTGACACGGTTTTCGAGTTGATCTCGAAATTGGTCTGCTCTTCCTTGCGTTCCGCCAGTTCGCTGGATTGCGGACCGGCAGCGCCGGCGCTGGTCGGGTTCTGATCGGGAATGTTCTGCTGAACAGTCGCGGGTGCATCGGTCGAAGACTGGTTGGACGTCTGGTTTTCCCGCGTCACGCGAATGGAACGCTCAACCCGGGATTCCGGATCGTAGACCGTTTCCTGGATCTGCTGGGTGTCGGTGTTGACCTTGGCATTGACGCTGGCCCGGAAGTTTTCAATTCCGAGAAATGGCGCCAACGCCTTTTCGATATTGGCCTCGACTTCATTTTGAACCAGCTGGACGATTGAAAGCGACCTGTTGAGGTTCGAATTTGAGAAATCGTCGCCCGCGGCCAGCAATTTTCCCGTGGCATCGAGCACGGTGACTTCGTCGACATTCAGGCCCGGCACCGATGCGGCTACCAGATGCCGGATCGAATCAGCAGTCCGTGGTTGAAGATTGTTGCCGGTTCGCACCATTACCGACGCAGACGGCCGCTGGTCTCCGCGCCTGAAATTGCCGCGATCGGCCATGACGATGTGAACCCGCGCCGCCGATATGCCGTTGATGGACTGAACGGTGCGGGCGATTTCGCCCTCAAGCGCACGTACGCGGGTGATTTCCTGCATGAAGCTGGTCAGACCGAGCGACCCTACCTGATCGAACAGCTCATAACCGGCGGTGTTCGAGGAGGGCAGTCCGCGTTCGGCAAGCAGCATGCGCGCCCGGCCGGTCATGCCGGCAGGCACGGTAACGGATGTCCCGTCGGTACCGGTGGCGAAATCGATATTCGATTCCGCCAGAACCAGACTGATCTGATTGATGTCCTCGCCCGACAGCCCGATATAGAGCGTCTCGCGCGTTGGCTTGTTGAGAAAAATCGCCGAACTGATGATCAGGATGACGGCCATGACGCCGACCACTCCGAGAGCCATCAGTTTCGCCTGACCCAGGCCAGCCAGATTCTTGGTGATTTGTGAAAGCTGGTTCAACAGACTCATTCTGTATCCGCGTTCAATAGGTAAAGTCGGCCAGGATGACCGGTCAGATCACCCTAGGCGGCGAAACTTGCGCGAAAATGGTCAGCGCCAGCCGTGCCACGACTGGTCCAACCCGAAATCGAATCTATTGAGTTTTCAGAAGCGCCCTGATGCGCTGGGGAAGCCTGGGTTCAGGCGGCATGCCCGATAGGCGCGGGTCTCAGAAGAAATCGAGATCCCCCGAGGCCTTCTGGTAGACATCGGCGGACGGAGCGGCATGAATCGAGGCTTTCAGGCGCCGTTTCATGTCTTCCAAGGTGATCAGGTTCAGCGCCGTAGTAATATCGATGAGGTGTTCGCAATCGAGCCGTTCGCCAATGCTGTCGATAAAGCCGGCCAGGCCGCGGGCTTTCTGAACCGCAAGATCAATGCCCTGCATCACGCGCATGTGATCGGGAGACGCAAGAAATTCGGTGGAGCGGTCATTGGACAGAAGCGGCTCG